>Ga0209571_1000070_pt1 | contig 259508 bp, 237 predicted proteins | sample EBPBio102011_DNA_FD_185866 | JGI IMG/M metagenome (GOLD analysis project Ga0209571, IMG submission 185866) | Wastewater treatment Type I Accumulibacter community from EBPR Bioreactor in Madison, WI, USA - Reactor 1_1/10/2011_ DNA (SPAdes)... | ecosystem: Engineered > Bioreactor > EBPR >... | reverse complement strand
AATCTTGGTGCATATCACCAGCATGCTCGCGGCCTTGTTTCCTTTACGTGGGTTTGCGCCTTTGCGACGGTTCCGTGATCGCACCCGCGCTCCTTCAGGTCGCGCATCAGCTTCGAATTGGCCCAAAGTCAAGTCCAGCGCCAGATGCCACCTCCGAAAACCGTATCGCGCCGAATGCCAAACAGAGACTCGGGCCGTTTTGGGCGGCTATTTCGCCCGCAATATCAAGTCTCTAGTCGTCGATGCGGCCCGCAAGCCACGGAAATCACGCCACAATGTGCGAGGCATAAAATCGTTCAATATCAATGACTTATGTGGTGGCGGAGCCGAAGGGATTCGAACCCTCGAGACGGTTCCCCGTCTGCACCCTTAGCAGGGGTGTGCCTTCGACCACTCGGCCACAGCTCCGTCGACCCGTTTAGCGGCTCGGGGGCGGGGGGGCAAGGGGCAGCGACGGTTGGGTCGGGGCGTAGACGATGGTGCCGTCGGGCAGGCGCTCGGCGCCGGGGGTGGGTTTGGCGCGTTCGGTGCGGCCGGGGGCCATCAGGTGCTCGACCGGGTGGCCGCCCAGAAGAAGATGGTCGGTGATGATGCGGCGGTGGCAGCGCCACCAGACGGCTTCCGAGCACATCAGCGCCACGCGGCGGTCCGTGGCCTCGGCGATCACACGGGCAAGCGCGTCGGCGAACTCGGGGCCCATCGCGTAGTCTGCGAAGTTGTGGAAGCTCCGCTCGCGCCAGAGGGCATTCACCTCTTCGTCGACCTGGCCCTGGCGGCTGCGGCGGCCGCCCAGCGCCGGGTCGTGGCGATAGCCGATCTGGCGCTCGGCGAGCAGGGCCGGAAAGGTGTCGATGTTGAAGCCCGGATTGGTGCGCGAGCGGGGGAAGGCGCGCACGTCGACCAAATGCCCGACCCCGGCCGCCTGGAGCATGTCCAGCACCTCTGACGGGGGCCGGGTCGAATGGCCGATGGTGGCGATGCGCGCGCCGCTCATGGGATGAGGGTCAGCGCCTTGCCCTTGTGAGCGGCAATATGGTCGGTGCGGTCGCTTTTGATTTCATATTGCGGATCGGCGGGGCTCGCGCGGTGGGTGTAGCCCTTGTAGTCGAAATCGGCGGTATGGACGCGGAGGATGCGGCCCGACACGCGGCCGGCCTCAGAGTTCCAGGAGACGTGGTCGCCCACGGCGAATTCGGTCATGGCCTGCCCTCCTTCGGTCCGGGGATGATCGGCCAAGGGGGCGGGACTGTCAAACGCTGCGGGCCAGGGCCCCTCAGCCGCTGAAGAGGAAGTGCAGCACGTCGCCGTCCTGCACCTCATACCCCTTGCCTTCGACGCGGAACTTGCCGGCCTCTTTCGCGCCCGTTTCGCCGTTCCCCGCGACATAGTCGTCGTAGCCGACGGTTTCGGCGCGGATGAAGCCCTTTTCAAAATCGCCGTGGATTACGCCGGCTGCCTGAGGGGCGAGCGTGCCTTTGGAAATCGTCCAGGCGCGGGCCTCTTTCGGGCCGACGGTGAAATAGGTCTGAAGGCCCAGAAGGGCGTAGCCGGCCTTGATGAGCCGGTCGAGGCCCGCTTCGTGCAGGCCCATTTCCTCAAGGAACATCGTCGCTTCCTCGGGCGGAAGCTGGCTGATCTCTTCCTCGATGCGGGCGGAGATGACGACCGAGGCGGCGCCTTGGGCGCGGGCCATCTCGGCCACGCGGGCGGACTGGCCGTTACCTTCGGCGGCGGCGGCTTCCTCGACGTTGCAGACGTAAAGGACGGGCTTGGCCGTCAGAAGCTGCAGCATCCGCCATTGCTTCTGGTCGTCGGCCGCGACCGTCACCGTGCGGGCCGGGCGACCAGCCTCGAGCGCGGCAAGGGCTACGCGCAACAGCCGGTCCTGATCCAGGCTCTCCTTGTCGCCGCCCTTCAGCTTGCGGGCAAGGTTCGCGAGCCGCCGCTCGATCGATTCCATGTCGGCGAGCATCAGTTCCGTCTCGATCGTCTCGGCGTCGGCCACGGGGTCGATGCGGCCCTCGACATGGGTGATGTCGCCATCCTCGAAGCAGCGCAGCACATGGGCGATGGCGTCGCATTCGCGGATGTTGGCCAGGAACTGGTTGCCCAGCCCCTCGCCCTTCGAGGCGCCGCGCACCAGACCCGCGATGTCGACAAAGGTCATGCGCGTCGGGATGATCTGTTTCGAGCCGGCGATGGCCGCCAGCTTGTCCAGCCGCGCGTCGGGAACCGCGACCTCGCCCACGTTGGGCTCGATCGTGCAGAAGGGGAAATTCGCGGCCTGGGCGGCTGCGGTGCGGGTCAGCGCGTTGAACAGGGTCGACTTGCCGACGTTCGGCAGCCCGACAATCCCCATGCGAAAGCCCATCGGCCCCTCCTGAAACAAGACAGGCGGGGCATAAGGCAGGACGAAGGCCAAGGGAAGCCCTTCCCGCGCTTGCCTTCGCGCGCGGATTTCTGCAAGACCCGGAAGAGCAAGAGGAGCCCGCCCATGACCCGGATCGACCAGAGGTTTGCCGCGCTGAAAAAGGCCGGGAAGAAGGCCTTCGTCGCCTATGTCATGGCGGGCGATCCTGACCGGGCGCGGTCGATGGAGATCCTGAAGGGTCTGCCCGGCGCGGGCGTCGACGTGATCGAACTGGGGATGCCCTTCACCGACCCGATGGCGGACGGGCCGACGATCCAGCTTGCGGGGCAGCGGGCGCTCGACGGGGGCCAGACCCTCAACAAGACGCTCGAGATGGCGGCGGAGTTCCGGCGGCAGGACGATGTGACGCCGATCGTGCTCATGGGCTATTACAACCCGATCTATTCGCACGGGGTCGCGCAGTTCCTGACCGATGCCAAGGCGGCCGGAATCGACGGGCTGATCGTCGTGGACCTGCCGCCGGAAGAGGATGAGGAACTGTGCCTGCCCGCGCAGGCCGCGGGGCTGAATTTCATCCGGCTTGCCACGCCCACGACCGACGACCGGCGGTTGCCGAAGGTCATGACCAACACGTCGGGCTTCGTCTATTACGTCTCGATCACCGGGATCACGGGGGCGGCTGCGGCGCAATCGGCCGATGTGGCGCCAGAGGTGGCGCGGATCAAGGCCGCGACCGACCTGCCGGTCATCGTCGGCTTCGGCATCACCACGCCCGAGGCAGCGCAGGCGATCGCCAGCGTCGCGGACGGCTGCGTGGTCGGATCGGCCATCGTCAAGGAGATCGGCGCGGGCAAAAGCGCGGCCGACGTCCTGGCCTTCGTCGCGCGGCTCGCCGCCGGCGCGCACCGGGGCTAGCGGTGGCAGTCATCACCTCGATCGCGGACCTGAAGGCGCTTTACCGAAAGCGCGTGCCGCGCATGTTCTACGACTATTGCGAAAGCGGCAGCTACACGGAACAGACCTTCCGCGACAACAGCGCCGACTTCGCCGAAATCCGGTTGCGCCAGAAGGTGGCGGTCGACCTGTCGGACCGCTCGACCGCCGGGCGGATGCTGGGCCAGACGGTCACCATGCCTGTCGCCCTGTCGCCGGTCGGCATGGCCGGGATGCAAAGCGCGGACGGAGAGATCAAGGCCGCCCGCGCCGCGCGGGACTTCGGCGTGCCCTTCACGCTGTCGACCATGGCGATCTGTTCGATCGAGGACATTGCCGAAGCGACGCAGGCGCCCTTCTGGTTCCAGCTTTACGTCATGCGCGAGGTGGCCTTCGTCGACAGGATCATCAAGCGCGCACAGGCGGCGGGCTGTTCGGCGCTGGTCCTGACGCTGGACCTTCAGCTTCTTGGCCAGCGGCACAAGGACATCAAGAACGACCTGACCGCCCCGCCGCGCCTGACGCCCAAGAACATTCTGAACATGGCGGCCCATCCGCGCTGGTCGCTGGAAATGCTCGGCACAAGGCGGCACACGTTCCGCAACATCGTCGGCCATGCCGAGGGCGTCGATGACCTGCGATCGCTCAATATCTGGACGAACGAGCAGTTCGACCTGAGGCTCGACTGGGACAAGGTCGCGCGCATCCGCGACCAGTGGGGCGGCAAGCTGATCCTGAAGGGCATCCTTGACCCCGACGATGCGCGCCGGGCGGCCGAGTTCGGGGCCGACGCCATCGTCGTGTCGAACCATGGCGGGCGCCAGTTGGACGGGGCGCTGTCGTCCATCCGCATGTTGCCGCAGATCGTCAGCGCGGTCGGCGGGCGGTGTGAGGTCTACCTCGACAGCGGCATCAGGTCGGGACAGGACGTGCTGAAGGCGGTGGCGCTGGGCGCGACCGGCACCATGATCGGGCGGTCCTATATCTATGGCCTTGGCGCGATGGGCCAGAAGGGCGTGACCACCGCGCTTGAGGTCATCCGCAAGGAACTGGACGTGACCATGGCGCTCTGCGGCGAGCGGACGCTGTCCGCGGTCGGCCGGCACACTGTGCTTCTGCCCGACGGGTTCGACACGCGCTACCGCTGACCGCGACATCTTGGGGATAAATGGCGAACTGTCGCCATATGCTGTGGGTCCGCCGTTGACAGGCCAGGCCCCAAGCCCAAAGCTGCAAGACCTTTCGGAATCACCATCAGGCCCCGACCTTGCGCTTTACCCGGCTCAGACTGAACGGCTTCAAGAGCTTCGTCGACCCGACGGATCTGGTGATCCATGACGGGCTGACGGGCGTTGTCGGCCCGAACGGCTGCGGCAAGTCGAACCTGCTGGAGGCGTTGCGCTGGGTAATGGGCGAAAACCGCGCCAGCGCGATGCGTGGCGACGGGATGGAGGACGTGATCTTCGCGGGCGCCGCGACCCGCAACGCCCGCCATTTCGCCGAGGTGGTGCTGACCATCGACAACAGCGAACGGCTGGCGCCGTCCGGCTTCAACGATCAGGACGCACTGGAAATCGTGCGGCGGATCACGCGCGACGCAGGGTCTGCCTACAAGGCGAACGGGCGCGACATGCGGGCGCGCGACGTGCAGATGCTCTTTGCCGATGCCTCGACCGGCGCGCATTCCCCGGCCTTGGTGCGGCAGGGGCAGATTGCCGAACTCATCAGCGCCAAGCCCAAGAACCGCCGCCGTATCCTTGAGGAAGCGGCCGGGATTTCCGGGCTCTATCAGCGGCGGCACGAGGCGGAACTGAAGCTGGCCGCGACGGAACAGAACCTCATGCGGCTTGACGATGTGATCGAGGGGCTGGCCCAGCAGTTGGCGAGCCTTGCCCGGCAGGCCCGGCAGGCGGCGCGCTACCGCGAGATCGGGGCCGAGCTGCGGCGGGCGGAGGGGATGCTGCTTTACCTGCGCTGGCGCGAGGCCGACGAGGCGCGACTGGCTGCAGAGGGCGAGCTGACCGACCGCACGCGCAAGGCGGGCGAGGCCGAATTCGCCGCCCGCGCCGCGGCCAAGGCGCGGGGCGAGGCGGAAGGCGCCCTGCCCCCCCTGCGTGAGGAAGAGGCGGTCGCGGGGGCGATCCTGCAACGGCTGACCGTCAGCCGCGACGCCTTGGCCGAGGAAGAGGCGCGCGCGGCTGCGCTGATCGAGGGGCTGACAGCGCGCATTGCCCAGTTGGGCCGCGATCTGGACCGCGAGGCGGCGCTCAACCGCGATGCGGGCGAAACGATTGCCCGGCTGGAGCGCGAGGGCGCGGAACTGGCGGCGGCGGGCGAAGGGCATGAGGACAGGCTCGCCGATGCGGCCAGTGGTGCTGCCATCGCCGCCGAAGCGCTGGGCGGTCAGGAAGCGGGGCTCAGCCAGTTGACCGAGGATGCGGCGCGGCTTTCGGCCCGCCACCAGTCGGCGGAACGGCTGCTGGCCGACAACCGCGCAACCCTGGCCCGGAACCAGTCCGAGGCCACGCGCGCCGAGGCTCAGGCGGCAGAGGCTCAGGCGGCGCTACAGCGCGCTTCGGCTGAACAGACGCGGGCGGAAACCGCCATGGCGGACGCCCAGCGCGCCTCTGACCGGGCGGACGAGGCGCTGAAGGCGGCTGACGAGGCCCGGGCCGAGGTGCAATCGCGCGAGGCCGACGCCCGCGCCGCCAGGTCGGCAGCGGAAGGCGAGGCCGGGGCGCTCAGGGCCGAGGTTGCAGCACTTGCCCGGCTCGTGGAACGCGAGGCGCTGACCGGCAAGCAGATGCTCGACCGGGTGAAGGTCGAGCGCGGCTATGAAAAGGCCCTGGGCGCCGCGCTCGCCGACGACCTGCGCGCGCCAGAGGTTTCTGGCGGATCGGCGAGCGGCTGGGCGACGCTTCAGCCCTACGCCGATCCCCCCGCCCTGCCCGCCGGCGCGCGGCCCCTGTCGGACGTGGTGACCGGCCCCGCGGCGCTGACCCGGCGGCTGGGGCAGATCGGCCTTGTGGCGCGGGATGCGGGCGCGCGGCTGCAACCGGACCTGCGGCCCGGCCAGCGGCTCGTTTCGGCCGAGGGCGATGTCTGGCGCTGGGACGGGTTCCGTGCGGGGGCCGAGGATGCGCCGCAAGCGTCCGCCCTCAGGCTTCAGCAGTTGAACCGGCTTGTGGAGTTGAAGCGCGATCTGGAAGAGGTGGCGGCGCGGGCGGAAGGGGCGGCGCGCGCGCATGAGCTTCTGTCGCGCAAGCTGGCGGATGCGACCGATTTCGACCGCCGCGCCCGCGAGGCCCGGCGCGAGGCCGACCGGATCATGACCGAAGCCAGCCGCGCGCTGAGCCGGGCCGAGGCGGATCGCTCGATCGTCGGCGGCAAACTGGAAACCGCGCGCCTGTCCGTCGCCCGCCATGCCGAAGAAGCGGAGGCCGCGCGCGCGCGCCTGATCGAGGCCGAGGCCGCGAGCGCCGATCTGCCCGATCTGGCCGCCGCGCGCGCGGGGCTCGAGGCCGCGCGCCTGACGGTCGAGGGCGCGCGCATCGCCATGATGGCGGCCCGCGCCCAGCATGACGAGCTGCGCCACGAGGGCGAGGCGCGCCAGAAGCGTCGGCAGGACATCGCGAAAGACCTGTCAGGCTGGCGCCAGCGGCTCGACACCGCCGAAAAGCGCACGGCCGAGATCGCCGAGCGGCGCGGGGCGAGCGAGGCCGAGTTGGGGACCGCCGCGTCGCTGCCGGCGACCCTGGCCGCGCGCCATGCGGAACTGGCCGAAGCGCTGGCAACCGCCGAGGCGCGCCGCGCGATGGCGACGGACCGGCTGGTGGCGGGCGAAGCTGCGCTGAGGCAAGCGGGCGACGCCGAGCGCGAGGCCGAGCGCGCCGCCGGCGAGGCGCGCGAGGCCCGCGCCCGGACCGAGGCCCGCCGCGATGCCGCGCAAGAGGCGGTGGAGCAGGCCGCGACCCGCATCCGCGAGGACACCGACAACACCCCCGGCACCCTGCTGCAGGAACTGGCCGCCGACCCCTCCGCGCTGCCCTCTGTCGACGGGATCGAAGGTGACGTGACCCGCCTTCGCCGCCAGCGCGAGGCGCTCGGCGCCGTCAACCTGCGCGCGGAAGAGGATGCGCTGGCGGTCCAGACCGAACATGACACGCTCGCCCGCGAAAAGGCCGACCTGGAAGAGGCGATCCGCAAGCTTCGGGGCGGCATCGCCGGGCTGAACCGCGAGGGGCGCGAACGGCTCCTGACCGCGTTCGAGCAGGTGAACGGCAATTTCCGCACGCTTTTCACCCACCTGTTCGGCGGGGGCGAGGCGAACCTGGTGCTGGTCGAAAGCGACGATCCCCTGGAAGCGGGGCTCGAGATCATGTGCCAGCCGCCGGGCAAGAAGCTCGCGACGCTCAGCCTTCTGTCCGGGGGCGAACAGACGCTGACCGCGCTCGCGTTGATCTTCGCGGTGTTCCTGGCCAACCCGGCGCCGATCTGCGTGCTGGACGAGGTCGATGCGCCGCTGGACGACGCGAACGTCACGCGCTTCTGCGACTTGCTGGACGAGATGACGCGGCGGACAGAGACGCGGTTCCTGGTCATCACGCACCATGCCGTGACCATGGCGCGCATGGACCGGCTGTTCGGCGTGACTATGCAGGAACAGGGCGTGAGCCAGCTGGTCAGCGTCGACCTGAAGCGGGCAGAGGCTCTGGTGGCCTGAGTCCACGGCGGGCCAGGTTCGGCACCGCCCGGGCGGGTAAGGTTTCGTTCACCTTACGTCCACCGGGCGTTAATCCTTAACGGCTAGAACGATTCGGGAACAGTCACCCTGGCGCCAGGAGGCCCCGAATGTCCGAAACCACCGTTTTCGCCCTGATCTTCGCGCTTTTGGCTTTCGTCGGCGGCACGCCCGGCGCGCTGCCGGTGGGCAAGATGTGCCCGGCCGGCCTCGTCGCCCAGATCACCCAGCAATGCTAGGGCCGCGTCATGGCCCTAGACCAGACCCGCGTGGCGCATGGCGGCGTCGATTTTCGCCTTCGTGCTGTCGAGCAAGCCGGTCAGCGGCAGGCGGACCTCGGGCGCGCAGCGACCGAGGCGCGACAGGGCGTATTTCGCGCCCACCAGCCCCGGCTCGATGAAGATCGCCTCATGCAGCGGCATCAGCCGATCCTGATATTCGAGCGCCTTCGCGAAATCGCCCTTCAGCGTCGCCGCCTGAAACTCGGCGCAAAGCCGCGGGGCGACGTTCGCCGTGACGGAAATGCAGCCGACGCCGCCCTGCGCGTTGAACCCGAGCGCGGTCGCATCCTCGCCCGATAGCTGGATGAAGTCCGCACCGCAGGTCGCCCGCTGCTGGCTCACCCGCTCGATCTTGCCGGTCGCGTCCTTGACGCCGATGATCCGCGGCAGCTTCGCGAGTTCGCCCATCGTCTCGGGCGTCATGTCGACGACCGAGCGGCCGGGGATGTTGTAGATGATGATCGGCAGGCGGCTCGCCTCGTGCAGCGCGGTGAAATGGGCGATCAGGCCGCGCTGCGTCGGCTTGTTGTAATAGGGCGTGACGACCAGCGCCGCATCGGCGCCGACCTTCTCGGCGTGGCGGATCAGGTCGATGCCTTCGGCCGTGTTGTTCGACCCCGCACCGGCGATCACGGGGACGCGGCCCTTCGCGGCCTTCACCACCTCTTCGATGACGCGGCCATGCTCGGCGTGGCTCAGGGTCGGGCTTTCGCCGGTCGTGCCCACGGGGACCAGCCCCGCCGACCCTTCGGCCACATGCCAGTCGACCAGCGCCTTCAGCGTATCGAGGTCCAGCGCGCCGTCCTTGAACGGGGTGACAAGTGCGGGGATCGACCCTTTGAACATGACGCTTCCTTCCTGACGCGGGCGCGGATTTCGGGCCGCGGTCCGGCCCTTGCGCGCGGCGCGGACCCTAGACGGAACCCGCGTCCTTGCCAAGCGGCGGGTTCGCCGCCGGGGCATCGCTTTCCTGCAACATGTCGGGGGCGCCCTCGGTGGCGCTCTCGGGGGCGCTCTCGGTGGCGGCCTCAGGGTCCGGCCCCGGTCCGGCGGGCGCCTCGGCCTCTGGCGCGCCAGGCTGGACGAACTGCGTCCTCAGGTCATGGCCTTCGGGCACGCCCGCGATCAGAAGGAAGCTCAGGCCGGCCGTCACCTCGACCCGCCCGTCGGGCCGCCGGCGCAGCGTGGGCGCCACGGGCCAGGCGGTCAGGTCGTAGCGCTGGTCCCCGGTCCAGGACGAAACATGCGTGACCCCGCCGTAGGGCAACACGAACAGCACCGCCCCAGGCCCCGGATCGACATGGGTGATGCCGCTGCCGGCATGCAGCGTGTCATTGCCGCCGCCCAGCGTCACCCGGTTCCGCCCCGGCCCGGTATGAATGCGCGAGGCGCCGTCGCCATCGATGATCCGGTCGTTGCCGTGGCCGCCATAGATGCGGTTGCGCCCTGCCGTCCCGTGGATCGTGTCGTCCCCGGTGCCGCCGTCGAGCGTGTCATGCCCCCAGCCGCCGATCAGCAGGTCGTTGCCCGCCCCGCCATAGAAGGCGTGACGCGAGGATTCTGTCCGCGAAATGGCCTCGAGCGTGTCGCTGCCCGACCCGCCGCGAAAGGTGGCGCCGCCGTATTTCGGCCCCGTCATGCGGTCGCCGCGGTTCGAGCCGCGCACATCGACCAGCACGCGCTCGGCGCATTCGAAAGTGATCGGGCTTTCGGGGTGGGCCACGATGCGGATCACCTTCGGCTCGCGCGGGACGGTGCTTTCCTGCCGCGCCACCACAGTCGCGATGCGGATCGTCTCGACGTTCGGGGGGCAGTGAAGGACGTAATCGTCGGGGCCGCCCATGTACCACAGCACGTCGTCACCGCCGTCCGGCGCCTCGCGGATCTTTTCGGCGTCGGCGCCGTAGACCCAGTAGTGGTCGTTGCCCCGCGTCCCTTCCAGGATCACCGACCCGTCGACCGCCATCATCGCGTTGAGGCCGCTGCCCGGGTGGTCAAGGCCGCTCAGGTCCAGCCCGAGGTCGCGCGCGCCCTCGACCAGCGCCAGGCGCAGGAAGTCGGTCGGTGCGCTGTCGATCAGGTTCTGCGTCTCGCCGGGGTCGGCGACCACGTCATAGACATGCTCTTCGCCGTTCGGATAGCGGAAGTAGCGCAGGTGCCGATAGCCCTCGACCGAGGGGCGGACAGACAGGGTGCCGAAGACCGAGGTGATGGGGTTCCTCGACTCGTCGTATGGGCCAAAAGTAGGGTCTAACAAGGGCAAAAGGCTCTGCCCGGACAGCCAGTCCGGCCGGTAGGGCAGGCCCGCCAGGTCCATCACCGTCTTGGCGAAATTGTGCAGCGACACCGGCAGGTCGATCACCCGGCCGCCCTCCATCCGGGGCGAGGCGAGGATCAGGGGGACATGGGCCGCGCTGTCCCACTGGCTCATCTTGTGGAAGCTGTCGTGGTTGCCAAGGTTGAAGCCATTGTCCGACAGGAAGATGACCGTCGTGTTGGCGCCAAGGGGCGAGGCGTCGAGCGCGTCGAGGAAGCGGCCGATTTCGTGGTCGACATGGCTGATCGCCGCGAAATAGGCCCGGACGACCTGCCGCCAGCCTTCGTCGCCAGCCTTTTCCGGGGTCCAGTTGCCGTTGGCGATATAGGCGGCCTCATAGACCGCAAAGCCGGGCTGGGGGCCGTAGAAATCTTCGGGCGACGCAATATCTGGCCAGCGGATCGCAGCGGCATCATACATCTGGTAGAAGCGGTCGGGGCATTCCAGGTTGTAGTGGGGGTGTTTGAAGCCCAGCTGGATCAGGTGGCGGCGCGAGGGGTCGGCGCGCTTCAGGAAGTCGATGGCATTCTGGGCGACGTGGAAGTCGTAGAAGCGGTCGTCCTGGCTGCCGTCGTCGTCCGGGTGGTTGATGCCGCGGATGCCGGGGCCGCGGTCGAGGTAGTCCTTGACCTTCGTGCGCTCGCCCTGGTCGGCCGCCCCCGGCTCTTCGTGAAAGAGAATGCGGCGGTAGCTTTCGGGCATCGGGCGGTAGTTCGCGTCGACCTTGCCGGTGGTGAAATTGTAGAACCCCGCCCGGCGCAGGTCGTAGGCCCAGGCCTTTTCGGGCGGCATGACCTCGCGCCAGAAGCGGTTCAGGTCGACGAGCCCGGTGCGGTAGGGCGAAAGGCCGGTCGCGAGTTCGGCCCGGCAAGGGGCGCATAGCGGCACGGTCGCGTAGGCGTTGCCAAAGCGCGCGCCGCGCGCGGCGAGCCGGTCGATATTGGGCGTCAGGATCGGGATGCCGAAACTCGTGCGCCAGGTGAAGACGTCGATCATGTCGTCGACCCAGATGACGCAGATATTGTCCCCCGCGATCGAGGTCCGGTCGAAGCTCACCGCCCCGCCCCCTTCGTCACGGCGATATGGACCGGCAGCGCCCAGCGGTGCAGGCCGTCGCGGTCCCAGCCGTCACGAAGCGCACCCGCGTTCGGCGGATAGGGCCCGCCGGACGGCGCCGCGCCGTAGGCGTAGCGGACAGAAAGGCCGGACGGAACGACGGTCTGGCGGCAGTGCAAAAGGACCGATTTGGCATCATCAGGGTCGATTTCGACCCGCTTGATGCCCTGCCCGTCCGGCGCGCCGACCAGTCGGAAACCGGCGGCGGGGCCGGCGCCGAACGGGTCGGCGGGGTCGATGGTCAGGGGCAGAAGGCATTCGCAGGTCAGTCGGATCACCTTGCCGTTCGCCTCGGCGAGCATCACCCGGGGGCAGAGCCAGTCGCGGCCGGCCTCAAGCTCGGTCAGCGCATGGGCGGTCACAAGGGCGCGCGCCTCGCGGCCTTCGGCGGTCAGGCGGGCGGTGTCGTCCTGGGCGAACATGTAGCCGGGCGCCACATGGACCAGCCGATGGGCGGCGTGGTTCCAGCTGAGCTCCCACTGGCCCTCGAGCGCGGGGCTCTCGGTCAGGCGGTGGGTGCCGCAGTCGAAGGTCGCGAGGAACAGGGGTTGCGCCAGGCCAAGGCGGCCAAGGCGGCGGGTCGCCTCCTCCATCAGGGCGATCATGCCGTCGCGGTAGGCGGTGGGACTGTCCGCAGTATCCTCGAGCGCGAAATCGAGCGTGACGGCCAGGAGTTTCGCGTGGGTGCCCAGCGCACGGGCCGCGCGGCAGAGGCTTTCGGCGGCGACCTCGAGGTTGCGCATCGCCGGGCCGTTGGCGAGCACTGCGGCGCTGGTCGCCTCGTCGGTTTCGACCCGGACGACGATATTCGGCAGGGATAGACCCTGTTTTTGCCGCGCATCAAGCAGCGCGCGGGCCACCAGAGCCTCGTGCGTCATGTCGCGGACCGGGCCAAGGCGGTCGCGCGGAATGGCGGGCTCGATCCCGGCAACGCCTACGGCGCCGATGTCGTCGGCCGGTGCCAGGATGTGGAAGGGAAAGCCCGGCTCGGCCTCGGGCCAGCCAAGCGCGGCACGCGCGCCGCCGATCCCCAGGATACCCTGAAGCGGGCCGCGCCCGTCGGCGATGACGGCGCCACCGTCCGCCGGAATGCGATAGCCGCGGATGCCCTGGCGGCCGGGCAGATGGGCCATGAAATGCACCCAGTCGCCCCGGCGGCGGATGTCCCAGGCGTCGAGGTCCGGCGGCACGACCGCGCCCGGGTCGCCGGTCCCGGGTTCGCCAGCCGCAGGCAGCGCAAGCCGCGCGGCCAGGTCGGCCACGACCCTGTCGGAAAGCCTGAGGATCAGCCCGGTTTCGTCATAGCCGATGACCGCGCCGTTTTCGGCACGCAGGATCACGCCTTCCCCCGCTACTGCCTTGTCGTCCTTGGGGGGGGTATCGGTCATGGCGTTCTCATCTTCCGCAGGACGCCGCCAGGCGAGCGGGTGCCATCAATTAGACCCGCCCAGCCGCTGCCCGCAACCCGCAACCCGCTGTCCCCCGAGCAGCAGCCCGGCCGGAAACGGTTGCCGCAGCCTGGTGGCTTGTCTAACTAGGGACAAGGCGTCGACTGCCGCAGGACAGCTTCGGGACGGGCATGAAGATTTACGGCCACTGCCGGTTTTCCTATTTCGGCATCACCGATACCGGCCGTGCGATCCGCACGCTTGAGGATGCCGAGCGGCTTCTGTGGAACCCGACGCGGATGGCGGTCCGGCTCCACCTGTTCGAGCAGATCCTGCTGCCGTCGATCCGCCACCAGACCGACCCCGATTTCACCTTCGTCATCGTCGCCTCGAACGAAATGCCCGCCCCCTACCGCGAACGGCTGGCGGCACTGACTGCCGACGTTCCGGCTGTTCGGGTCCTGATGACCTCGGACACGGACCTTGGAGGCGTGCTGCGGCCGGTGGTCGCCGAGGCGAGCCTTGACCACACGGCCCCGGCTGTCCATTTCCGCCTGGACGATGACGACGCGGTCTGCACGAGCTATGTCGAACGGCTGCGCGGGGCGGCCCGTCGTGTCGATCCCGGCGGCATGATCTCATTCTCGGGCGGCGTCCTGGGATTTCTGGATGGCCCCGTGGCGCGGCATAGCGGCCATATCCATCCCTACGTCGCCATCGGCCTTGCCGTCGTGAACGAGCCGTTGGCGCGGATGCATCCCTACCGGATGCGCCATGCCCGCTATGCCAATGCGGTGCCCAGCTACATGGACCCGACCTTCACCGCCTTCCACTACACGCTGCATTCGACCAACAACACCTCGGGCTACGAACAGACGATCCAGACCGCCGGCGACCGGAGCACCCGCATCACCAGGACAGTCGAAGGCAACCCCGAACTGGCGGCCGGCGGCGTCACCACGCCCGACGCGGAACAGCGCATCGCCGAGGCCTTTGCCTACACCACCGGCGCCGCCCTGCGCGCCGCGATCGAGGACACCGCCCGCCCGCTTGAACTGGCAGAGCGGCTGGACCTGCCCCGGCCCTGACCTGATGGATACCCCCGCCCCCCTGCCCGATATGTCGATGCCTGACGCCGAACGCGCGGCGGTCGAGGCGCATTACCGGCGCGCGACCTCGATCCTGGAATATGGCTCGGGCGGATCGACGGTCTTTGCCGCGCGCCATTCGACGGCACCCATCATCTCGATTGAAAGCGATGCGGCCTGGGCAGATAACCTGAAGGCGGCGCTGATCGCCCACGGGCTGATGCGTGACGGAGTTGACATCCGCCACGCCAACATCGGCCCGACCAAGGAATGGGGCATGCCGCGCAGCCACAACGAATGGCGCCGCTACTGGGGACTTCCGGTCGCGGTCTGGCAGGGGCCGGATGCGCCCTCGCCCGATGTGGTGCTGATCGACGGGCGGTTCCGGCTGGGTTGTTTTGCGGCGACCCTGATCCATACGACGCGCCCCGTGACGGCCCTTTGGGACGATTATGCCGACCGGGCGAGCTATGCGGTTGCGGAAAGCTTCGTGCCGGTCGCCGAGCGGATCGGCCGCATGGCGCGGTTCGAGGTCGAGCCCACCAGGCTCGGCAACGCCGACTTCAGCCGCCTCATCCCTTTCTTCTTTTCTTCACGATAAGGCTCTATTCCTGCGTGAAGGACCTTTCATGACGCTTCGCCACCAGACAAGCCCGCATGGCACGCTGCTTGCCCTCTCGACCATGAAGGACGAGGGGCCGGGGGTCATCGAATGGGTGGCGCATCATCTGGCCATCGGGTTCACCGACGTGCTGGTCTATACGAACGACTGTTCGGACGGCACCGACCTGATCCTGAAGCGGCTTCAGGCGCTGGATATCGGCGTGCACCACCGCGACAACGTGATGCCGCCGGGGATCAAGCCGCACCCCTCGATGCTGAAGCACGCCCATGACGAGGCCCTGGTGCGGGCCTCCGACTGGGTGCTGGTCCTGGATGCCGACGAGTTCCTGTGCATCACCCACCCGTCCGCGACGCTCGACGGGCTGGTGACGGCCCTGGCCGAGGTCGGGGCGGATGCCATGGTCATCACCTGGCGCATCTTCGGGTCGAACGGCGTCCGCGACTGGTCGCGCGCGCCGGTGACAGACCAGTTCACCCGCGCGGCGCCCCCCTTCTGGAACAAGGGCTGGGGGGTAAAGACCATGCTCAGGTTCGATTACCGCTACCTCAGGCTTGGCATGCACCGGCCGATCATCAAGTCGCAGCACAAGGAAAGCGACTATTCCGAGAAGGTCGTGTGGGTGAACGGCTCGGGCAAGGTGCTGGAGGAATGGTTCAAGTTCCGCGGCTGGCGGTCGATCCGGCGGACGGTTGGCTTCGACTGGGCGCAGATCAACCATTATGCGCTGAAGTCGATGGATGCCTATGCGCTTCGCAAGTTTCGCGGCAACGCCAACCTGAAGAAGGACAAGTACAACGCCGACTACTGGTCGCTGCAGGACCGCAACGAGGTCGAGGATCTGTCCATCGCCCGCCATGCGGCGCGGCGGGCCGAGATCATGGCCGAGCTTCTGACCGACCCCGAGCTTGCGCGGCTCCATGACGCGGCCCATGCACGGGCCGAGGCGCGGCTTGCCACGCTGAAGGGCACGGACGACTGGCAGACGCTGGTCGCGAGCTTCGTCGAGGCGGCGAAGGTGCCCCTGTCAGAGGTGGTGGCGAAGCCCCCGAAGGCACGCGATCCGGCGGCGGTCGCGGCGGTCCAGACCAAGATCGAGGCGCGGCGCGCGGCCTTGCCGAAGTCCGAACGCCGGACGGAAACGCCTGCTGGCTGGGGCGCCGGCGCCGCGTCGCCCTATGTGGCCGGGCCGGTCGACCGGGCTGCGGACGTTCCCCTGCAATGGGTCGACAACCAGTCGATCCCCCTGCCGGTTGATCCGCGCCTGTTCACGCCGGCGGCGATGGAGGCGGTGCAGTCGGGCAAGTTCGACCGTCGCCATGCGCGCAACATCGGTGCCTATCTGACGGGGGCCGAGCGGTTCCTGGACCTGGGCGGCGGGATCGGCTTTGTCGGGCGGAAGGCGATGGCGATCCATCCCGCGCTGGTCGTGACCGTGCAGGACGACCGCGCCGACCTGATCGCGGCCGGCCAGCAAATCCTGGCCCACGCGCCGGACGCGCCCGCCCCCGGCTGGATCGCGGGGCCGCTGACGCCCGAGACGCTCGCGGGGCGTCTGGCGCATCTGGCGCCGGACGCGCTGCGCCTGCCGCCCGACATGCTGCGCCCCGAGGCGCTGCCGACCGAGGCGCTGGGCCCCGTCAACCGGCTGATCGTGCCCCTGACCGACCCGGCAGAGGCGGAGGCGATCCGCGAGCGTGCCGGGGCGTCGCTGGCTGCCGTCGGCCTGCCCGAAGACCCCAAGGGGCTCGACGGCGGGTCGCTGCTTTTCCGGCGCGGTTGACCATGACCCCCGGAACCCCGATGCTGCATACGCGCTGAAATGCCCCGGAAAGACCCCAGATGACCGAAACCCGCCGCCCTGTCGCCTCTCTCTGGATCGGCGAGCGCCTGCACTACCTGAACCTGCTCGCGCTCACCTCGCATGTCCGGCAGGGGCATCCGGTCACGCTGTACTGCACCGACCGGGTGACGAACGCGCCGGAAGGCGTGACGATCCGCCCCGCGACCGAGATCATGGAAGTCGACCACGCGCTGGTCGAGGCGACCAGCGCCTCGTTCCTGTCGAACATCTTTCGCTACAAGATGATCCGCGCGACCGGCGCGCTCTGGATCGACTGCGACGCCTTCTGCCACCGCCCCTTCCCCGACGACTGGACCCATGTCTATGCCGGCCACGGGATGCGGGGGGCGCTGAATTGCGGGGTCGTCGGCCTGCCGCGCGAGGGCGAGCTGATGGACCGGCTGCTGGATTATTACGACAACCTGCCCGACTATCCGGCCTGGTGGGACAAGAGCCAGCGCAAGAAGATGGACCGGCAGGACCGCTCGATGTCCCATGCCGCGCGCATCTACAAGACCGAGCGCACCGCCTTCGGCCCGCAGGCCTTCACCTGGTTTGCGCGCCAGACCGGGGACGCGGACCGGGCCATGGGATCGGACGTGCTCTACCCCGTGCCTTTCCAGCTGAACGATGTGTTCTACGACCCCCACAGCGCGGTCGAGAAGCATTTCACCGACGCCACAGTCTCGGTCCACCTTTATACCAACGGGACGCGGCCCTACTGGCGCAAGAACCCGCCCTTGCCCGGTTCCTATGCCGCGCGGATGTGCGAAAGTCTTGGAATAGACCCTTCTAAGGCGCTGGAGGAGTAGGTGCTGACGCTTCCGACCCGCCTGCCGCCCGGCGCGCTTCTGGATCAGGAGGGAGAGAGGCTGCGGCCTGTCCTGGCCGAGGGCGGTGCGCTCTGGCTTTCGGCCGGTGCGGACTGGGCGCGGGTCGAGGATGGCCGGCTGACCGGCTGGGCGGCGCGGGCGGGCGGGCGAAGTGCGGTTCCGGCCGCGGCCAATGCGGGCGGGGCGGCGATGGCGGACTGGCGCGGCCATCCGGCGCTTGCCTTCAGCCAGGGGGTGAACGGCGGCATGACGGTGCCAGAGGCCGCCACCGACGCCGAAACCTTCACGCTCGCGCTCGCCTATGCGGCGCCGGTCCAGCCCGCGCGCACCATTCTGTCCCTGCTGATCGGTCCGGCCGATGCGGCGAACCTGCTTTTCCTGTCGCACCTCGACGGTGTCCTGACGGCGCGCGACCGTTCGGGCGGCGTGGCGGTCGAGCTGTTCTTTCCCGACCTCACCGACCAGTTCAGGCTGGTCCTTCTGTCCTGGGACGCCGGGCGCATGACCCTGCGCGCCGGGGGGCGCGAGAGCCAGGCGACGGGGCGGCTTTCGGGGAGCGAGGGGCCGGTCGACCTTTTCATCGGCTGCCGGGGGGCGCGGCGCGGGCTTGGCAAGACGCTCGGCGCGGGGCTGATCGGGGACGTGATCCTATGGCCGGGCCGGGCGCTTCTGTCGTCGGACGCCGAGGGCGATCGCGCCCAGCTGGCCGCGCTCGACAGCTATGCGCGCTGGACCTACGGGGGCAAAGCGTGACCGCGCCGGACGAAGAGGAGGAGCGCGCAGCCCAGCGCCCGGTGCCGCCGCCATCCGTGACACTGGCCGAGGTCGCCGCCGCGACGGCGACCGAGACGGCTACCGGGACGGCGACCGGGACGGCGACCGCACCCGGCCGGTTCCTGGTCGAGCGCGAGCGCGCGAGCCTCTGGTTCGAGCCAGGATCGGACGTGCTGTTCGTCACCTTCGACAACCTCGCGACCATCGACGAGGGCTGGCCCCGCGGGCCATGGCTGCTGAGCCGCCTGGCGGACGAGGGCTATTCGGTCCTTGGCGTGCAGAGCCGGGCGAAGGACTGGTATCGCAATGCCGACGCCGCGCCCCTTCTGGCGGGGCTGGTGGCGACGGGCTTTTTCAGCCGCTTTTCCCGCGTCATCCTGACCGGCGCCTCGATGGGGGGCTTTGCGGCGCTGAACTTCGCACCGCTCGTCCCCGGGGCGCGGGTCCTGGCCTTCAGCGCGCAAAGCACGATGAACAAGGTCATCGCGCCCTTCGAACAGCGCTTCCCCTTTGCCGTCCGCAAGTCGAACTGGGAGGGGCAGCCCTTCCTCGATGCCGCGGCGGCCATTCCCTACATCCCATCGGTGACACTGGCCTTCGACCCGTTCGTGCCAGAGGACCGCGCCCATGCCGCGCGGATGGCGGGGCCGAATGTCACGATGCTGCGGCTCGACCATGCCACGCATGAAGCGGTCCGGGTCGTCATGAAGTCTGGCGCGCTGTCGCCCCTCTTGACCGCAATGGCGACTTCAGGCGGGTTAGAGCCTTTCTGGACCGCCTATCGGGGCCGCCGGACCGTGTCCAAATGGCAGCGCGCGATCACCACCGCCATGGCGCCGCGCCATCCAAGGCTGACGATCGGCGCGACGGGCGTGATGCTCGCGGATGCGGATCTGACCTTCGCCCGGCAGGCCCGGCGCGCGGCGCGGGCGCGGCTTGCGGGGGGCGCGGCATGACCGAGCTTCTGAGCGGCCCCCTGATGGACCCGACGCGCGGCGCTGTCTGTGCCCTGACCATGGTCGGGGGCGATCACTTCTTCCTGAAACGCTGGGTCGACTATTACGGCGCGCAGCTCGGGCGCGAGAACCTCATCATCCTCAGCCACGGCGGCGACCCCGAACACAAGCGCATCGCCGAGGGTGCGAACATCATCTACCTGCCGCACGACCCGACGCGGAACTGCTTCAACCAGCGCCGCTGGCAGATGCTGTCGCGCTTCACCTCGGGCTTCACGCGGTTCTACAACTGGGTGATTTGCGGCGACGTGGACGAGATCGTGGTCGTGGACCCGGCCGAAGGTGTGGGGCTGGTCGACTACCTCGCGCGCATGGGCGGCCAAAGGACGCGGCCGAAGGTTCTGACCCCCTTCGCGATCGAGATGGTGCACAACCCGGAGCTGGAGCCCGAGCCGCTGACCGATGGCACCCCGATCCTCGGGGCGCGGCGGCTCTTCCGGCTGAATGCCAACTATGCGAAGCCCTGCGTGGTGCGCGACATCGTCGAGTTCGTGCCGGGCGGCCATTTCGCCAACCATCCGGTCCTGACGCTCGACCCCCACCTGTACCTCTTCCACCTGCGCTTCATCGACTACGCCATGACCGAGGCGCGCCTTGCCACCCGCCGCGCCCAGCGCGTCATCCAAAGCGGCGAGCTGGGCGAAAGCGACCGCGCGGTGACCGGCTGGGACACGGCCTGGGCCACCTACCAGGCGCTGTCGAAAGAGCCGCCGCGCGCCGAGACTGTCGACTTCCCGGAGTTCCGGCAGGAGATGGTCGAGGGCTGGCGGCAGAAGAAGGTCGTGTTCTGGGCGCCGGGCGGGGCACGGCCAAAGGGCATCTACCGGCTGCCAGAGCGATTTTCGGGGGTCTTCTGATGAGCCATCCCTATGACAGCCTGCCGCCCGACGCCTTCTGGCGCACCGCCGTCGCCGACCGGTCGGCCTTTGACATAAAGGGTCTGTGGCTGCCGAAATGGGCCATCGGGCGCAAAGAGCCGATCGTCACGACGGGTTCGTGCTTTGCCCAGCATTTCGGACGGGCGCTGGCGGCGCGCGGCTATGCGTGGCTTGACGCGCAGCCAGGGCCCCGAGGGCTGGGCGACAGCCAGCGCCGCGACTTCCACTACGGGACCTTCAGCTTCCGCACCGGCAATATCTATACGCCCCGGATGCTGCGCCAATGGCTCGACTGGGCCTTCGCCGACGGCATGCCGGACGAGGTGTGGCAGAAGGCGGGCCGCTTCTTCGACCCGTTCCGGCCAGGGATCGAGCCGGACGGCTTCGTGACGCTGGACGAACTGCGCGCCTCGCAGGCCGAAACGCTGGCCGCGATCCGGGCTGCGGTCACGCAGGCCTCGGTCTTCGTCTTTACCCTTGGCCTCACCGAAAGCTGGCAGGGGCCGGAGGGCGTCGAATATGCCATCTGCCCCGGCACGGTCGCGGGCCGGTTCGACCCGGCGCAGCACCGGTTCCTGAACCATGGATTTGCCGGCCTGATGGCGGACATGGAGGGGGCACTTTCGACCCTGTTCCAGCATAATCCGGGGGTTCGGGTCCTGCTGACCGTCTCGCCCGTGCCGCTGACCGCGACGGCGTCCGGCGCCCATGTGCTGGTCGCGACAAGCCAGTCGAAGGCGCTTTTGCGGGCGGTGGCGGGCGCCCTGGCCGATGATCCGCGGATCGACTATTTCCCGTCTTACGAGATCATCACGGCGCCGCCCTTCCGTGGCATGTTCTTCGCGCCGAACCAGCGGTCGATTGCCGAAGCGGGCGTGGCTTTCGTGATGGAGCAGTTCTTCAGCGTCCTTGCGCGGGCGCCCGCAGCACCCCGGGCGCCTGCGCCAGAGCCCAAACCGGCCGAATCCCCGGCGGCCGAACCCGACAGCGCCACCGACCTGCGCTGCGAGGAAGAGATCCTGAATGCCTTCGCCCAGCCGCGCTGACCCCCCCGCTGATCCCGCCACTGATTCCGCCTCTGATTCTGCGGCCGACGCGCCCCTGCGGCTCGCCGTCTTTGGCGACAGCCATTACGCCTGCGTGCGTGCGGCCGAGGGCCGGGTGGACCTGGCGGGGCTCGATGTCGAATACTGGGGCCATGTCGGGCGGCGCTTCAAGTTCCTGACCTGGGCCGATGACGCGATCCGGGCGACGGACGACCAAACGGCGCTGCGCTTCGCCAAGTTCAACGAAAAGGGCCGCACCAACCTGCCGGTGCGGGAATTCGACGCGATCCTTTTCGTCGGATGCAGGCTCTATCTCACCCCGATCTTCCTGTTGGCGGCGCAGGCGCGGGCCGACGGGCGGCACCTGTCCAGCGCCCTGACCGACCGGCTGATCCTCGACCGGCTGACCGGCACGCCGACCTGGGACTTCGCGGTTCAGGCCGCACGGCTGGGCACCCGGATCCTGATCTCGCCCCCGTCCTTTCCGACGGAGGGGGGCGAACACGGCTGGCAAGAGCTGTTCCCCGACGGCGGCGCGCTCACGCCCGACGACCGGGCGCATGTCTGGGACCGGGCGCAGGCCCTGATGGCGGGGTTCGGGGTGACCCTCGTTCCCCAGCCGGTTGAGACGGTGGCGGCGGGTGCGACGACCTGGCTTTCCTTCGCGACCGATGGCCATGCAACCACGGGCGATGCCGAACACAAGAACGCGGACTATGGCGCGCTCGTCTGGCGGGACGCGCTTGCCGCGCTGCGGGGGGCTGTCTGATGGCGACCCGGCCGACGCTCGACCCCACGAAGGCACCCGCCGCGGCGCTGACCATGGCCTATCAGGACCATGAGTTCCTGGCCCGCTGGGTCGGCCACTACGGCCGCGAGTTCGGGCGCCAGCACCTGTATGTCCTGAGCCACGGCGCCGATCCCGAACATCGCCGCATCGCGGAAGGCTGCAACGTCATCGGCCTGCCGCGCGACCCGACGCTTTTCCGCATGGACCGGCGGCGCTGGAGCCTGATCTCGCAGTTCGCGGGCGGGCTCTTGCGCTATTACAACTGGGTGATCGCGGGGGACGTGGACGAGCTGGTGATCGTCGACCCCGCCGTCGCGCCGGGACTTGTCAGCTACCTCGACCGTTACGACCGGCCGGATGCGCCCGCCTCGCTCTGCCCGTTCGGGGTCGAGCTGGTGCATACGCCCGCCTCAGAGCCCGAGCCGATCGACCCTGGCCGGCCGATCCTGTCGGTCCGGCGCAATTTCCGCGCCAACGCGAACTATTCAAAACCCTGCGTCCTGCGGAAAGAGACGATGTTCACGGCCGGGGGCCATGCCAACATGCACCAGCCGCGCGTCCTGGACCCGCACCTTTATCTTCTGCACCTGCGCTTTTACGACCATGATGCGACCATCCGCCGCCTGACGGGCCGCAAGGCGCTTCGCGATGCGATGGACATCGCGCGCGGGCAGGAAGGCGAGGGGGTGGCCTGGTCGAAGGACCTGAAGACCTACCGGGCGCTGTCGGCCCAGACGCCTGTGCGCGAGGACGCGGACCTGGCCGAGTTTCGCGCCCGCATGGTGGACGAACAGCAGGCGCTGCATGACGGCAAGGTGATCTTCTGGGGTGGCGGCCGCTCGAAAGAGCTTTACAGCCTGCCGGACAGGTTCGCGTCCGTGGTCTGACGGCGTCAGTGCGCGAACCAGCTGCGCGAGACGTGCTTGCGGCTGAAGAATTCGCCCATCATCCCGATCACGATCAGCGCGAAGGTGACCTCATAGACATAGGACACTTCCGAATTGCGCGGCGTGTAGTTCAGGAAGATCGCGCCGCGCATCTGGTCGATGATGTGGAAGAGCGGATTCCAGTCGAAGAGCTTCAGCTTGGCGAAACTCAGCGAGTTGCCCAGGAACATCTTGCCCGAAGCGAAGATGTTCACGCGCCCGATGATCAGCATGAGGATCGGCGCAAATTTCGGCATCCAGGGGCGGATCGACATCAGGACCAGCCCGACCGCGATGCCGAAGACCCAGGCGGACAGCACCATGAAGAGCGCGAAGGCCGGGTCGGCGATTTCGATCGGCTTGAAGGCAACATGGTAGACGAACAGCACCACGAGGACCGAGAACATCTGGATGTAAAGCGCGCTCAGCGCCGCCGAGGCGATGGCGACAAAGCTGTTCATCGGCGCATGCATCATCATGGCCGATGTCGGGCCTTCGGCGCCGTAGACCGCGCGCATGGTCTTGTTGAAGGTCATGTAGCCCATGACGCCGGACATCAGGAACAGGACGAAGTCGCCATGCAGCATGTTCGACCGCCAGCCCATGATGGTCATGCTGACGTAAAGCGCCAGGATGAAGATCGCCACATAGACGACGTTCATGATGAGCCCGAAGAGCGCGTTCGAATAGTGGCCGCGCGCCGCGCGCACCGTCGCATGATAGGTCACGTCGCACATTTCCAGTGCGACGATCAGGCGGTTGCGTTTGGTGCGGTCGACCGTGAACATGGCGAAGGACTAGCACGAGCTTTCTTGCGATAGGCTGAAGACCTATCATAGGTATGCGCGCGCGGGCGACCTTTTTTGCGGCGGCCCGGCGGCGGGCTATGGGCGGGGACGGGCGATGGATCACGATCACTTGATGCAGGTGCTGCGGCGGCTCGCGCTCGAGGCCGGGGCGCGGATCATGGAGGTCTATGCCGGGGCAGATGTAGCGGTGCGCGCCAAGGCCGACGCCAGTCCCGTGACCGAGGCGGACGAGGCGGCCGATGCGCTGATCGCCGAAGGCCTGGCCGAGGCCTTTCCCCGCCTGCCGATCGTGACCGAGGAACAGGCCGCGACGCATGGCCAGCAGGTCACGACTTTCCTGATCGTCGATCCCCTGGACGGAACCAAGGAGTTCGTGCAGCGGCGGGGCGATTTCACGGTGAACATCGCCTATGTCGAGGATGGGGTGCCGGTCCGGGGCGTCGTCTATGCGCCGGCCCGCGAGCGGCTTTTCTATACGCTGCCCGACGGGCGATCGGTCGAGGAAGAGGGGCCGTTTGATCTGGACAGGCCGGGTCCGCAGCGCGCCTTGTCGGTTGCGGTGCCGGACAATCGGGCGCTGCGCATTGTCGCGTCGAAATCGCACCGTGATGCGGCGACGGATGACTACATCGGCGGCTATGCGGTCGGTGACCTGAAAAGCGCAGGCTCGTCGCTGAAGTTCTGCCTTGTCGCGGCCGGAGAGGCGGACCTTTACCCCCGCCTGGGCCGGACGATGGAATGGGACACGGCGGCCGGCGATGCCGTCCTGCGCGGCGCGGGCGGCCAGATGGTCACGCTCGCCGACCACGCGCCCTTCGTCTACGGCAAGCCCGGCTTTGAAAATCCACACTTCCTGGCCTATGCGCCGGGCGTCCTTCTGGTGAAATAGTGTCTGTTCTGATCGTCATTCCCGCCCGCTACGCCTCGACCCGCTATCCGGGAAAACCGCTCGTCGAGCTGACCGGCGCGGACGGCGTGGCCCGCACACTCATCCGCCGCAGCTGGGAGGCAGCGCGCGAGGTCGCGGGCGTCGACCGGGTGGTCGTCGCGACCGATGATGCGCGGATCCGCGACCATGCCCAGGGCTTCGGGGCCGAGGTCGTAATGACGTCCGAAGCCTGCCGAAACGGCACCGAGCGTTGTGCCGAGGCGCAGGCGGTCCTGGGCTGGGCGCATGACATCGTCGTGAACCTGCAAGGCGATGCGCCCCTGACGCCGCCCTGGTTCGTCGAGGGGCTGATCGCGGGCCTGAAAGCCGCGCCCGAGGCGCAGGTGGCGACGCCGGTCCTGCGCACCGACGGCCGCACGCTTGCCAGCCTGCGCGAGGATCGCCGGCAGGGTCGCGTCGGCGGCACCACGGCGGTCTTCGGGCAGGGGAACCGGGCGCTCTATTTCTCGAAAGAGGTGATTCCCTATACCGGCGCCGATTATCCCCCCGAGGCGCCGACCCCGGTCTTTCACCATGTGGGCGTCTATGCCTATAGGCCCGAGGCCTTGCGCGACTATGTGCGCTGGCCGGTCGGTCAGCTCGAAACGCTCGAAGGGCTTGAACAGCTGCGCTTCCTCGAACAGGGGCGCCCGGTCCTTTGCGTCGAGGTCGAGGCGCGCGGGCGGCAGTTCTGGGAGCTGAACAACCCCTCTGACGTGCCGAAGATCGAGGCGATGATGGCGGAGATGGGGATGAGATGAGCCCGCCTGTCACGGTCCCGGTTACGGTCATCGTCGTGACGCGGGGCCGGCCCGGCCCCTTGCGGCGGTGCCTGACGGGGCTGATGCAGGTCCGCCATCCCGCCTGTGAGGTGCTGGTGGTGGGCGACCCGGCGGGGCTGGCGGTTGCGGCGGACTTTCCGGTCAGGGTGCTTGGCTTCGACCGGCCGAACATCCCGGCTGCGCGCAATGCGGGCCTGTCTGCCGCGGCCGGGCAGGTCGTGGCCTTTCTCGACGATGATGCGGTGCCCGAACCCCTGTGGCTGTCGCATCTGACCGCGCCTTTTGCCCGCGCGGACGTGGCGGCGGCGGGGGGCACTGTCCTTGGAACGAACGGCATTTCGCTGCAATGGGCCGGGGGCGCGGTCGACCGGGCGCTTCGGACGCTGCCGCTGCCCGCGCCCGAGGCACCGGGGATTTACCGGTCGGCGCCTGATTGCGCCATCGAGGTCAAGGGCACGAACGCCGCCTATCGCCGCGACCTTCTTTTGGCGATGGGCGGGTTCGATCCGGCGCTCAGCTACTATCTGGACGAAACCGAACTGAACCTGCGGCTTGGGCGTGCCGGAGCGCTGATTGCCTTCGTGCCCGAGGCGCGGGTCTGGCATGACAAGGCGGCGGCGCCCTACCGGCGCGCGGACAGGGTGCCGGCCGATCTGGGCGCCATCGGCCGGTCGAGTGCCGTGACGCTCCGCCGGGGCGGGCAGCCGACGGAAGCGGCGCGCGACCGGCTCAGGGCGGTCGAAGAGGCCAAGGTCGGGCGCCACCGGCAGGCGGGACGACTGACGGCGGCCGAGGCCGCGCAGCTGATTGCCGGCTGGGACCTGGCCTTTGCCGAGGGGCTGGCGATGGACCTGCCAGAGCTTCAGGCGTTGCCTGACGCACCTGACGCCTTTGCACCGCTTGCCCCGCAGGAAGGGCCACATGTTGCCATCGCGGGCTGGTCCTGGCGGTCGCGGGCGCTTCGGGCGGAAGCGGCGGCGCAGGTGGCAACGGGGGCAATCGTCACCCTCGTCCTCTGGTCGCCCACCGCGCGCCGCCAGCGCCGCCGCTTTACCGAGGCGGGGGTCTGGGAAATGACCGGCGGCCTTTACGGCAAATCCGACCGCAGCGACCCGGCCGCCCGATTCTGGAGCTTTGCAAAACGACTCGCCCGCGAGGTCGAGCGAACCGCCAACGGTTTCCCGGATAAGGCCCCTCTGTCGCCATATGATTGCCAAAGAGGGGTGAGCAATCGTGATTGTGCGGGTTTGCGCATTTCTACCGACGCGACCTCAGCCGCCCCGAGCTGTCTCTTGCCCCGAACGGGCCCGAGGCCTAGAAACAATTAAGGTCCACCCCCCGGATCAAGTTCAAAGGTGCCGCATGACCAAGCGCAAGGTTACAAAAGCCATTTTTCCGGTCGCAGGCATGGGCACACGTTTCCTGCCCGCCACCAAGTCGATCCCGAAAGAGATCATGACGCTCGTGGACCGGCCGCTGATCCAGTATGCGATCGACGAGGCACGCGCGGCTGGGATCGAGGAATTCATCTTCGTCACCTCGCGTGGCAAGGGTGCGCTCGAGGATTATTTCGACCATGCGCACGAGCTTGAGGCCAACCTCGAGCGCGCCGGCAAGACCGAGCTGCTGGACGTCCTGCGCGCCACCAACATGGACTCGGGCGCCATCGCCTATGTCCGCCAGCACAAGGCGCTGGGCCTTGGCCATGCGGTCTGGTGCGCGAGCCGCCTGATTGCCGACGAGCCCTTCGCGGTCCTTCTGCCCGACGATGTGATCGCGGCGGAAAAACCGTGCCTGCAACAGATGATCGAGGCCTATGCCGAAACCGGCGGCAACATGGTCGCGGCGATGGAAGTGCCCTACGAAAAGGCCTCGTCCTACGGGGTTCTGGACGTGCGCGAGGATATGGGTGCGCTCGTGTCGGTGAAGGGCATGGTCGAAAAGCCGAAGGCCGGGCAGGCGCCGTCGAACCTGGCGGTCATCGGCCGCTACATCCTGTCGCCCGAAGTCCTGTCGAACCTCGACGCCAAGCAGCAGGGCGCGGGGGGCGAGATCCAGCTGACCGACGCCATCGCGCAGGAAATCAGGACCTCCAACAACGTCTATGGCTACCGTTTCCGGGGCCAGCGGTTCGACTGCGGTTCGAAGGCGGGCTTCCTGCAGGCGACCGTGGCCTTCGGTCTGGCCCGGCCCGAGCTGCGCGACGAGTTCGACCAGTTCCTGGGCGACCTGTCGGCCATGCGCAAGGCGGCCGAATAGGGCATGTCGGCGCCGCTCGGGACTGTCCTTGTCACCGGGGGCGCGGGCTATATCGGCTCGCACGCCTGCAAGGCGCTGGCGCGGGCGGGCTATCAGCCTGTCACCTTCGACAACCTGTCGACCGGCTGGCGCGATGCGGTGCAGTTCGGCCCGTTCGAGCAGGGCGACCTGAGTGACCGCGCACGGCTTGACGAGGTCTTCGCGCGCTGGAGGCCGCAGGCGGTCATGCATTTCGCGGCCCTGTCGCTTGTCGGTGATTCGATGCGCGATCCGGGGCGTTACTGGCGCGGCAACATCCTGTCAGCGGTCACGCTGGTCGAGGCTGCGGTCGCGGCCGGGTGCCTCGACTTCGTCTTTTCCTCGACCTGTGCCACCTATGGCGATCAGGATGGCGTCATCCTGACCGAAGAAACGGCCCAGCACCCGATCAATGCCTATGGCAAGTCGAAACTGGCGATCGAGCAGATGCTGGCCGATTTCGCCGCCTCGCATGGCCTTCGCCCGGTCATCTTCCGCTATTTCAACGTTGCGGGTGCGGACCCCGAGGCGCAGGTGGGCGAGTTTCATCAGCCGGAAACGCACCTGGTGCCGCTGATGCTTGATGCCGTGGCCGGCAAGCGGCCTGCACTCACGGTCTTTGGCACCGATTATCCCACGCGCGACGGCACCTGCGTGCGCGACTACGTGCATGTGATGGACCTGGTCGATGCGCATGTGCTGGGCCTGAAGCGCCTGCTGGGGGGCGGCGCGCCGTCCGTCTATTGCCTGGGGACCGGCAGCGGTTTTTCGGTGCGCGAGGTCATCGACCAGTCCCGCCTTGTGACCAACCGCGAGGTGCCGGTGACCTACGGCCCGCGCCGGGCGGGCGATGCGGTGGCGCTGGTGTGCGGGTCGGACAAGGCCGCGCGCGAGCTTGGCTGGACGCCCGCGCGTTCGACCATGGAGCATATGATCGCTGACGCCTGGCGCTGGCATCAGACCGGCCACTATGACCGCTAAGGCGGTCTTTCTGGACATAACGCGGCTGATCCGGCGCGGGCTTTCCGGCCCCCTGACCGGTATCGACCGGGTCGAGCGCGCCTGGCTCTGCTTCTGGCTGGCCGAGGGGCGGGCCTTTGCCCCCGTCTGCCGAACCGCCTTCGGCTGGCGGATCGGCGGGCGGGATGCGGCGCGCGCGGTCCTGGAGGCGCTGGAGCGCGCGCCCGCGCCCGTCGGCTGGCGCGGGCGGGTGATGGCGCGGGGGATGCGTCAGCCGGCACTTCTGGCGGCGTTCGCGGACCAGGCCGGGCCGCTTCTGACAGAACGGGCGCTGGTTGCCGCCGTTGCGCGCCAACCCGGCGCGATCTGGTGTTCGGTCGGGCATGAGAACCTGTCGGCGGGACTTCTGTCGGCGCTTGGCGCACAAGGGGTCAGGCGGCTCGTGTTCCTGCACGACCTCATTCCCCTGTCGACGCCCGCCGACTGGAATGGTCCGGGCGCGCCCGAGCGGTTTGCCCAGGGCGTCGCGGCCGCCGCGGCCCACGCCGACCTGATCCTGACGCCGAGCGGGGTCGTGGCGGCAGAGGTCCGGGCGCGGGGCGTGAAGGGCCGGGTCGCCGCCTGCCCGCTTGGCGTCGAGCCCGCAGCGCCGGACCGGGGGGCGCTGCCGCGCGGGCTTGCCGAAAACAGTGTCTATTTCACCGCAATCGGCACGATCGAGCCGCGAAAAGACCTGTCGCTTCTCCTGGACGTCTGGGACCGGCTGGCGGAGGATCCGCCGCGCCTGATCCTTGCCGGGCGGCGGGGGTGGGAGCGGCCGGAGGTCCTGTCGCGCCTTGATCGCCACCCCCTGCGGGGCACCGCGATCCTTGAGGACGCCACCCTCGGCGACGCCGCCATAGCCGCCCTGTTGCAGGGTGCGCGCGCCCATCTGGCGCCGAGCCGGGCCGAGGGCTTCGGCCTGCCGGCGGCTGAAGCGGCGGCCCTTGGCACACCCGTCCTCGCGGCTGATCTGCCGGTCACGCGCGAGGTTCTGGGCGACTGGCCGACCTATCTGCCCCCCGGCGATCCCGCGCTTTGGGCAGCCGCGATCCGGGCCGCGAGGGCACACCCGCCCAGGCGAAAGGCCCCGCCCCGGCTCGCCGACTGGACAGACCATTTCAACGTGGTGTTAAGTCATCTGAACTAGCCTGACACGACCGTCGAGCCGGAGAATTCGGTGCACCTTTGGGACAAATTCCGCCTGCGCCTGCGCCGTCAGCGGCTCCGCGCCCGCGCCATCCGCAAGGGGCGCGCGCTGGAACCCGTGGTGATGCGCGCCGAGGGGCGGGATGCGGCGCGGGTGCTTCTGGCCTCGACCGTGCGGAACGAACGGCTCAGGCTGCCCTATTTCCTGAGCTACTACAGGAAGATGGGGATCGGGCACTTCCTCTTCATCGACAATGCCTCCGACGACGGAACGGGCGAGTATCTGGCCGCGCAGCCCGACGTGTCGCTCTGGCGGGCGCGGGGCAGCTATGCCGCCTCGCGCTTCGGCATGGACTGGATCAACGCCATCCTGTCGCGCCATTGCCACGACCGCTGGGTGCTGACCGTCGATGCCGACGAATTCCTGGTCTATCCCTTCTGCGACAGCCGGCCGATCGACGCGCTGACCGACTGGCTGGATGCCGGGGGCGCGCGGTCTTTTCCGGCCATGCTTCTTGACATGTATCCCAAGGGCCCGGTCGGCGCGCAGACCTACCACGAAGGCCAGAACCCGTTCGAGATCGCGAGCCATTTCGACAGCGGCAACTACGTCCTGTCGCGCAATCCCCTTTACGGCAACCTCTGGATCCAGGGTGGCCCGCGTGCGCGGGTCTTCTTCCCCGACCGTCCCCAGCAGGCGCCATCGCTGAACAAGATCCCGCTGGTGAAATGGCTCCGGCGCGGGGCTTACGTCCATTCGACCCACATGGCGCTGCCCCGCAAGCTGAACATGACCTACGACACCACAGGGGGCGAGCGCATCGCGGGTTGCCTCCTGCATGCGAAATTCCTGTCGATCTTCCCCGAAAAGGTCGCCGAAGAGCTGACGCGCGCCGAACATTTCGCCGACAGCCAGGAATATCGCGCCTATGCCGAGGCGCATCCCGAACGCACCGACCTCTGGTGCCGGTGGAGCGAAAGCTACCTGAACTGGCGCCAGCTCGAAATTCTCGGGCTGATGTCCTCTGGCAGTTGGGCCTGAGCGATGGTCGGCTTCATCCTTCTTTGCCACACGCATCTGGACCGGGCGGCCCAGGTCGCGCGCCATTGGGCCGAAGGGGGCGCGCCGGTCGTCATTCACCTCGACGCGCGGGTGAGCGAGGCCGAGGCCGGCACGTTCAGGGGGGCGCTCGCCGATCTGCCGAAGGTCCGCTTCGCCCCCCGCCATCGCGGCGAATGGGGAACGTTCGGGCTGGTCTCGGCGACGCTCGCGGCGGCCGAGGTGATGCTGCGGGACGAGAGGGGGGTGGGCCATGTCTTCCTCGCCTCGGGCACCTGCCTGCCGCTTCGGCCGCTCGCGGAGCTGCGCGCCTACCTGGCCGAGCGGCAGGACACCGACTTCATCGAAAGCGTCGCGGTCGGCGATACGCCCTGGATCGTCGGCGGCCTGGCGATGGAGCGTTTCACGCTGCGCTTCCCCTTCGCCTGGCGGCGGCAAAGGGCGCTTTTCGACGGTTATGTGCGGCTGCAACGCCGGCTCGGGATGCGCCGGCACTGGCCGGACGGGATCGTGCCGCACCTTGGTTCGCAATGGTGGTGCCTGACGCGCGCGACGCTGGGGGCCATCGTGGACGAGCCAAGGCGCGCGGCCTTCGACCGCTATTTCTCGCGGGTCTGGATCCCGGACGAAAGCTATTTCCAGACGCTGGCAAGGCGCCATTCGACCCGGATCGACAGCCGGTCGCTGACGCTTTCGAAGTTCGACCTGCACGGGCGGCCGCATTCCTTCTATGACGACCATCTGCAGCTTCTGCGCCGGTCGGACTGTTTTGTCGCCCGCAAGATCTGGCCCCGGGCCGAGCGGCTTTACCAGACCTTCCTCGGTCCGCCGGCGGCCCTGCCCCGGTCCGAGCCGCAGCCGGCAAAGATCGACCGGCTCTTCGCCAAGGCCGCCGAGCGTCAGGCCTATGGCCGTCCCGGACTGGTCATGCAGAGCCGCTTTCCCGCGCGGGACGGCGACATCGGCCGGACCGCCGCGCCCTATTCGCTGTTGCACGGGTTCGACGACCTGTTCGAGGGGTTCGATGCCTGGCTGACCAAGGCCGCCGGGGCACGGGTGCATGGGCACCTATTTGCGCCTGACCGGGCCGATTTCGCCGGATCAGAGCCTGTTTTCAACGGCGCGCTGCCCTCGTCCGCGGCCTTCCGCGACTATAATCCGCGCGCGTTCCTGACGAACCTTCTGTGGGCGACGCGGGGCGACCGGCAGATCTTCCAGTTCGGGCCCGACGATCAGGACCGCATCCTGCCCTTCATCGCCGGCGACGCGCAGGCGCAGGTGTCGGTTATTTCGGGCGCCTGGGCCGTGCGGCTCTTCCACCTGGGCGCCGAGTTTGCCGATGTCCGGGCCGAGGCCGCGCGGCTGCAACGGGCCGAGGCGGCGCAGCTGGCGATCTGGCGGGGGCCGGACGTGAAGGCGCGGGTGCGGATCTGGACCGTCGCGGGCTTTCTGGAACATCCGGTCGAGAACCTGCAGGGCATCCTTGACGAAATCGTGCCGCGCGCACCCCGCCGGCTGACCGAGGCGCCGCGGCTTCGCTCGCTTGCGGGGTTCGGTCAGTTCCTGCAGGAGCTGAAGAATCAGGGGATGCAACCGGTGCTGACCGGCGACTTCCCGGTCGACCGCGATGGCGGCGGGTCGGAACGGCCGCGCGCGCGGCCCTACCTTGTGCGCTGAGCCGATGGGGCCCTTCGACCTGTTCGTCATCCTGGGCGCCATGCGCACCGGCTCGAACTTCCTGGAAGAGAGCCTGAATGCCGCCCCCGGCCTCAGCTGCCATGGCGAGGCCTTCAACCCGGTCTTTCTGGCCTATCCCGACCGGGCCGAGCTTTTCGGCCTGACCCAGGCCGACCGCGATGCCGATCCGCTGGCGCTGCTGGCCCGGCTGCGGGATGCGCCCGGCCTGAACGGTTTTCGCTACTTTCCCGACCATGACCCCCGCGTGCTGGACCCGCTGCTTGCCGATCCGCGCTGCGCCAAGATCGTCCTGGGCCGCAATCCGCTCGACAGTTACCTGAGCCTGCAGATCGCGCGGGAAACGAAGCAGTGGCGGCTCAAGGGGGCCGACCGCAAGACGGCGCGGGTGCGGTTCGATGGCGCCGATTTCCAAGCCTACCTCGAGGATCATGCGGCCTTCCACGCCCATGTCGCGCGTGTCCTTCAGGTCACGGGCCAGACGGCCTTTCCGGTGTCCTATGACGACCTGGGCGATGCCGAGGTGCTGACCGGCCTTCTGCGCTTCCTGGGCGTGGGGGGCGAGGCGGCGCCCACGCGGCGGACGGTGCCGCAGAACCCGGAACCGGCGTCCGAAAAAGTGTCTAATCCGGCCGAACTCGCCCGAACGGTCGCGCGGCTCGATGCCTTCCGGCTTGGCCATCTGCCGAGTTTCGAGCCAGACCGGGGCCCCGGGGTGCGCAGCTTCGTCACGGTGGCCGGGGCGCGGCTGGTCTACATGCCGATCCCGGGGGTCGAGGATCGGGGGCTCAGGTCCCACCTGGCGAAGCAGGGCGCGACGGAAAGCGGGCTGACGCAGGCCGACCTCAGGGTCTGGATGCGCGACCACCCCGGTTTTCGCAGCCTGACGCTGATCGACCATCCGCTGCCCCGGGCATGGGGTGCGTTCGCGCGCCTTATGCTGGAGGAGGGCGCGGACCCGGAACGGCGGGCGCTGGTGGCGCGGCTGGCCGACATGGGGGGCGAGGATCTGGCGACCGAAGCCGGACGCGGCGCTGCCTTCCTGCGCTTCCTTGCCTTCCTGCGCGCGACGCTGTCGGGCCAGACGCCCCTGCGGCCGTCGCCCGACTGGGCCAGCCAGACGAGCCTTCTGCAGGCCCGCGCCGCTTTCCTTGTGCCTGACCGCGTCCTGCGACGCGGCGAGGCGCCGGACGAGGGTGCTTCGCCCCCCCTGCCGCCCGAAGCGCGGTCCGACGCGGCGCAGGCCCTGGTGCGCAAGGCCTACGCGCGCGACTTTGCAAGCTTCGGTTTTGTGGCGCTTCCCTGAAAAACAGGCTCTATTCCGCCTGAAAACCGCATTTCCAGCCCCGTGGGACGCGCCCGACCTGCCGGCCCACAACCAGAAGAGGCTGGCCAAACCGGGCGGCCGCCCCTACCCTTTTCCAGCCGTTCGTAAATTGCCGGAGCGCCGATCCCTCCCGTATCCTTTTTGCGAGTTTTCCGCTTATGGCCCCGAGTTCCCGCCCGAGTTCCCGCCGGAAATATTCCGCCAACGCGCGCTTTCATCACCTGATCCAGGGGATCATCTGCACCAGCCTTCTGGCCTGGCTTACGCTCGGCCTCTGCCGCGGCATCATCCTTGACCAACCGACGGGCTGGATGGACCTGGCCCGGTCGGTCCCGCACGGTATCGCGGCCAGCTACTACGACCTGCTCTTCATCCTGGCGGTGACGCTGGTCACGCTGGCACTCCTGGTCCTGACGCGGCCCCGGCGGATCGTGCGGATGATCCTCCTGGCGCTTTATTATGTCGTGATGCTGGTGGCGCTGGCCTGGGGGATTGCCAACGTCAACCTGGTCGGCACGCTGGGCGAGCCCTTCACCTTCCAATGGCTCGTCTACGGCGACTTCCTTCGGAATGCCGATGCGCGGTCGGCCATGTCGGACGCGCTGAACCTGCGGGACATTTCCCTGCTGGTGGGCGGGATCGCCGCTGTCCTCCTTTTGGCGCATGTGGCGGCGCGGGGCTGGCGGCGGCTGGGTCCGCAGGGGCACCGGGTGCTTCTGGGCGTCGTCGTCTTTGTCGTTGCGGTCGCGACGGTCGGGTCGCGCCATCACGTCACCGCCACGGGCCTGCCGGACAACAAGCTGCAGAACCCCATCGTCTATTTCCTGCAATCGGCCCTTCTGAACCCGACGCCCGCCGTCCTGACCATGCCGGCGAACAAGAATGACCCGGACGTGGCGAGCGTGGGCGAGAGGCCGGCCGATGTGTCAGCCTTCAAGGCGCCCGAGCCGAACCCGATCCGGAACGTGCTGATCTTCATGCTGGAATCGGTGCCCGCGAAATATGTCGAGAACTACGGCGGCGCCTATCCGGTGACGCCCAACATCAAGAGCTACGCGGGCAGCGCGATCCAGTTCGACACGATCTATGCCCATGCGCCTTCGACCAACTACACGCTCTTTTCGCTGCTCTCGTCGCTTTACAACGACATTTCCTATTACGGCATGACCGGCAGCCACCCGGACCTGAAGCTCGACACGCTGTCAAACATGATGGCGAAGAACGGCTTTCGGACCGGCTTCTTCTGGGGTGCGGATTCGCGGTTTCAGCGGGTCGACGAGTTCCTGATGAACAAGGGGTTCGATGTCGTTCAGGACTATCGCGGGCAGCACTGCGATTTGCCGACTTACAAGCTCAGCACCTCGGACTGGAAGAACGCCGACTATAACAGCGACCTCTGCACGGCAGATGCGACGCTCGGCTGGATCGACGAGCCGTCGGACAAGCCCTTCTTCGCCATCATGTTCACGGCGATGACCCATTACCCCTACCAGGTCGCCGACCCCGCCAATCCGACGGCGCTGGCCGGCTCGGGCGGGGCGGTGAAGCTGGTCCATTATTCCAACGATGCGAAGTTCAACGCCTACCTCAACGCCCTGCGAATCGGCGATGAGGCCTTTGGAAGGCTTCTCGACGGGCTCAAGCAGTCGGGCCGGCTCGAGTCGACGCTTGTTGTCGTGCTCGGCGACCATGGAGAGGCGTTCGGCGAACATGGCACCTATTCCCACGGCAGCGCGCTATACGAGGAGAATGTCCATATTCCCCTTCTCTTCATCAACAGCCATCTCTTCCATGGTGAGACGGATGACCGGGTCGGCGGCCTGATCGACATCGGGCCGACCATCTTCGACATTCTGGGGCTGAAGATGCCGGGTCAGTGGCAGGGGCACAGCCTGTTCGGCACCAACCGGCCGGACCGGACCTTCTTCTTCGCACCCTGGCGCGGCGTGCAGTTCGGCTACCGGATCGGCGACCGCAAGGTCATCTTCAATGCCAATGCCGGCACGGTAGAGGTCTATGACCTGAAGGCCGATCCCGGCGAGAGGAAGAACCTTTTCGGCGGCAGCATCACGGACGCAACCGCCGTGTTGCAGCCCATTGCGGACTGGGTGCAGTCGCAGCCGCCGCGCATCGCGAAGCTGGTGGCCGACCATGCGACGGACGTGCCGTCCTGCGGCATCCGGTCGGTCACGATCGAGGCTGGCGGGACGGACTACCTTGGGCCACCCCACATGCAGGTGTTGATCGGGGGCAAAGAGGTCGGCGCATTCGACGTTCCGGGGCAGCCGAGCCATGCCAAAACATCTGCCGAAGCGTCCGCCGAGCTGAGGGCTGCCGCGGCATATACCCAGCCCTTCGACACCAAACTGCCTGGAACCGTCACGCCCAGTTCGATCGAAATCCGCTTCACCAACGATCAGTGGGGCACGCCCGACCAGCCCGGCGACCGCAACCTGTTCATCAAGAGTGTGAAGGTGAACGGTGTGCAGATGCCCGACAGCCACCTTTTTCCCGATGAGCCGTCAGGCGGCGCGACTGACGACAGCGGGACGTCGCTTTACGGATCGGGATCCTTGTGGGTGACCGGGCCGTTCGACCAGGGCTGCAACTGACAGGCACCCACCTGATCGGCAAAGCGGGGGGCCGAGGGATAGCCTCTCGGGCCATCGGTATCCTATCGCGGCCGATCCCGGCCTAGGCCATCTGGGTGCTGCGGCTTTCGGTCAGGACGGCGTGCAGCGCCGCGGGGTCGGTATTGCGGCGAAGTTTCGCGCGCACGCCTTCGTCGCGCAGGGTGCGCGACACGATGGCAAGCGCGCGCAGGTGCTCGACCCCTGCGGCCTTCGGCGCGAAAAGGGCGAAGATCAGATCGACCGGCAGCCGGTCCACCGCGTCGAACTCCATCGGCTTTTCCAGCCTGAGGAAGATCCCCGCCATCTGGTCAAGCCCATGGAGCCGCGCGTGCGGGAGTGCCACCCCGTGACCGACGCCGGTCGGGCCCAGAACCTCGCGTTCCTGCAGCGAATCGAAGGTCTGGCCGGGCTCGATGCCGTAGATCGCCCCGGCCATGTCGCTCAGTTCCTGGAACAGGCGCTTCTTGCCGGACAGACCGCCCATGACCCGCACCGCGTTCGGGCTGAGGAAGGATGCAATGTTCATGGGCCGTCCGCCGTTCCTGTCTGTCGTGCCGCCTGGCTGCGACCCCTAGCTACGACCAGCCGGGTCGATCCAGCCGACGTTCCTGTCCTCGCGGCGGTAAACGACGTTCACCCCGCCATGCTTCTCGTTGCGAAAGACCAGTAGCGGCGCGCCGGCCAGTTCCATCTGCATCACCGCCTCGCCGACCGACAGCGCCGGCAGCTTGGCTTCGGTTTCGGCGATGATGATGGGCTGGAGCGTATCGGGCTCTGCCTCGTCGGTGCCTTCGTTCGCGGCGAGCACATACAGGGGCACCTCGGCGAATTCAACCGGGCCCCTGCGGTCACGGTGATGGTCGCGCAGGCGGCGCTTGTAGCGGCGGACCTGCTTGTCCATCCGCTCGCGCGCGGCTTCGAACGCGGCATAGATCTCGTGCGCGGCGCCCTTGGCCGACACGGTCAGGCCGGTCGACAGATGGACCGTCGTTTCGGCCTGGTAGGCGCCGGACTCGCGCGAGAAGATCACCGTGGCGTCGGTCGGGCGCTGGGCATATTTGTCAAAGGTCGCATCCAGTTCGGATTTGACATGACTTTGCAGCGCATCGCCCACATCCATCTGACGTCCGCTGATCTGGTAGCGCATCGCTCATCCTCCTTCGCTTGGTGAGTGGGGGAAGGCCCGGCGGCGACCGCAGCCGGCCTTCCGGGACGGGGTCCGGGACAGGCGGTGCAGGATAGCGGTTCGCGTGGGCATTTGACTCATTGGCGCGCAAGGCGGCGCACCTGTCAACAGAAGACCGGGGCCGAAGGGGTCCGGCGACGATCTGTGCGAAAAGCAGTGACAATCGCAGGGCGCGGCGCGCGGGTCTCAGCCGATGCGGAAACTGTCGCCCAGATAGACCCGGCGCACCGCCTCGTCCGCGATCACCTCGGCGGCCGAGCCGCTCATCAGGACGGCACCGTCGTGCAGGATGTAGGCGCGGTCGACGATGTCGAGCGTCTCACGCACGTTGTGGTCGGTGATGAGGACGCCGATGCCGCGCGATTTCAGGTCATGGACCAGCGTGCGAATGTCGCCGACCGAAATCGGATCGACGCCCGCGAAGGGTTCGTCCAGCAGCAGATATTTCGGGTCTGCGGCCAGGCAACGCGCGATTTCCACCCGCCGCCGCTCGCCGCCGGACAGAGCCAGCGCGGGGGCGCGGCGCAGGTGTTCGACGGAAAAGTCGCTCATCAGTTCTTCGAGACGTTCGCGGCGCTTGTGGCTGTCGGGCTCGGTCAGTTCGAGCACCGCCAGGATATTGTCCTCGACCGACAGGCCGCGAAAGATCGAGACCTCCTGCGGCAGGTAGCCGATGCCAAGGCGCGCGCGGCGATACATCGGCAGGCGGGTCACATCCTGGCCGTCGATCAGTATCTCGCCGCTGTCGGGCGCGATGAGGCCGGCGATGCAGTAAAAGCAGGTGGTCTTGCCGGACCCATTAGGACCCAGAAGCGCCACCACCTCGCCCCGGTTCAGTTCCAGCGTCACGTCGCGCAGGACCGGGCGGCGGCGGTAACTCTTGCGCAGGTGCCGGACGGTCAGGCCGCGGTGATCGGCGGTCTTTGGGGAAGGGGGCGCCATCTAGTTCTTCGCCGGCGCGCTGGTCGACTTCCCCGGCGCCTGAAGGACGGTGCGGACGCGGCCGTTCATGGTGCCGGTGCTTTTCGCCAGATCAATCGCCAGCGACTGGCCGCTCATCACGCTTTGCCCCTGGGTCAGGACCACATCGCCGGTCATCAGGATGGTGCGGCCGGACAGGGAATAGACCGCCTTCTGGCCCTTCGCCGCCTCGGTCGGGGTCGACAGAAGCACGTTGCCGGTGGCCGTGAGCGTGTCGATCTTGGTCTTGTCGGCCGACTGATAGGCCACGTCCAGCAGGTCCGACGACAGGCGCACGTCGCCCTGCACCACCAGCACATGGCCGGTGAACTGCGCGGTGCCGCCGGCCTGGTCGACTGACAGGCTGTCCGAGGTCACCTCGACCGGCTGGCCCTCGCCGGCACGCAAGCCCTTGAAGGCAATGGTCGTATCCTGCGCGATGGCCCCCGTCGCGATCAGCGGCAGGGCAAGAAGAAGCGGGCGAAGACTGGGGAAATGACGCATCGAACCCTCGGGCTTAGGGGCTGTATACAAGTTTGACACCGCCTTTGAAAACCACCTGCAAGGCCCCCGGTGCGCCGGTCAGGCGCATCTCTGCCGCGGTGATCCTGCCCATGGGTGCCGTGCCGGTCACGCCGCCGTCTGCGGTCACGTCGGTGGCCCCGGTCAGGGCGACGATCCGGGGGGCGGCCAGGTCATAGCCGTCCGAGGTCGCAAGGTGCGCGGCCCCGGTCAGCGTCATGCGGCCTTGTCCTGCGTCAAAGGCGCCATCGTCGGCCGTGACGCGAAGGGTCCGGTCGCCCTTGGCATAGCGCATGTCGACGCCCCTGGCCGTCGCCGGGTCGGACGCGCCCGCGCCGGGCCGGGCCTCGGCCGCCGTCAGGCTGACAGCGGCGCCGTCGGCGGTCAGGCCCGAAAAGTCGGGCCGGGTCAGGCGCGGATCGCGGACGCGGTCGGCCAGCGTGTCCCGGACAAGCGGCAGGTTGTCCTTGTAGTCGATATGGCGGGCCAGAAGGAAAATGGTCGACAGGATCGCCAGCGCCACGACCGGCAGCGTGACCTTCAGCCAGTAGACCCGCCGGGAATGGGCCGAAAGGGGGCGCCCCGCGCCAGGGGCCATGTCCCGTGCCATGTCAGACGACCCCGGCGCGCAGGCAGTCGTGGATGTTCAGGATGCCCGCCGCCCGCCCGTCGCCGCCCGGATCAACCACGAAAAGGCTGGTGATCTTGGCTTCCCGCATCAGGGCCACCGCCGTTTCCGCCACGGCTTCGGGCGGCACGGTGCGGGGCGCGCGGGTCATCACCTGGGCTGCCGTCAGCGACAGAAGCCCCTCCATGTGCCGGCGCAGGTCGCCGTCGGTGACGATGCCCGAAAGCCGCCCAGCCCCGTCGGTGACGCCCGCCAGGCCAAAGCCCTTGGCCGTCATCTCGATCAGCACCTCGCCCATCGGCGTCCCCTCGGCCACAAGCGGGATCGCGCCCCCCTCGTGCATCAGGTCCATGACCTTCAAGAGCTTCGCGCCCAGCTTGCCGCCGGGGTGGAAGGTGCGGAAATGGTCGGGGGTGAAGCGGCGATGGTCCATGAGCGCGACGGCGAGCGCGTCGCCCAGCGCGAGCGTCATGGTGGTCGAGGTGGTGGGCACGATCCCCGTGCCGCAGGCCTCGGCTGCGCGCGGCAACAGGATCGCGACATCGGCCTGGGTCAGCAGGGTCGATCCCTCGCGGCTTGCGACGCCGATCATCGGGATGGCGAAGCGCCGGGTGTGGGCGATGATGTCCGAAAGTTCGGGTGTCTCGCCCGAGTTCGACAGGATCAGCGCCACGTCGGCTTCCGTCACCATGCCCAGATCGCCGTGGCTCGCCTCGGCGGGGTGGACGAACTGCGCGGGCGTGCCGGTCGAGGCGAGCGTGGCCGCGATCTTGCGCCCGACATGGCCGGATTTGCCCATGCCGGACACGATCACCCGGCCCCTCGCCTTCAGGATCAGCCGCACCGCCCGCGCGAAGCTGTCGTCTAGCGAGGCAGAGAGTGCCGCAAGCCCCTCAGCCTCGATCCCGATGACCCGGCGCGCGGTGTCTAGGAAGGCGCTGTCGGTCGCGGGGGTGTCAGTGGCGGAAGATGTCGGCATCATCGTCCCAACCCAGAAGGTCGAGCGTCGCGCGCGTCGGCAGGAAGTCGAAGCAGGCCTGCGCCAGCTCGATGCGCCCCTCGCGCGCGAGGCGGGCGTCAAGCTCGGACTTGAGCCGGTGAAGGTAAAGCACGTCCGAGGCCGCATAATCCTGCTGCGCATCCGACAGCGTGGCCGAACCCCAGTCCGAGGTCTGCTGCTGCTTCGAGATGTCGACGCCCAGCAGTTCCTGAAGCAGGTATTTCAGCCCGTGGCGGTCGGTGAAGGTCCGCACCATCTTGGCGGCGATCTTGGTGCAATAGACCGGCGCCGTCGTCACGCCCAGCGCCTGCTTCAGCGCGGCAATGTCGAAGCGCCCGAAATGGAAGAGCTTCAGCGTGGCCGGGTCGGTCAGTAGCCGTTCCAGGTTCGGCGCCCGCGACTGGCCGCGCGCGATCTGCACCAGGTGCGCCTCGCCGTTGCCGTCCGACAGCTGCACGAGGCAGAGCCGGTCCCGCCGGGGATCAAGGCCCATCGTCTCGGTGTCGATCGCCACGACCGGCCCGAGCGTCAGCCCGTCCGGCAGGTCGTTCTGATAAAGATGAGTGCCCACGCGCCGCCTCTCGATAGCCTGTCCTCTGGCCTTAGACCCGGGCGGGGTTAGGGTCAACTGAACCGGGGGCGCTCCTGCGCCGAAGGCCGCCGTCCCATGCCCTTTCGGCCGGCCGAAAGGCGTCCCGTCACAACAGCTCGCGCCTGTCGGCCAGGGGCGGGGGCGGCAGGGCGTGGACGGGCGGGGCGTGGACGGGCGGGTTAGTCTCGCGGGCGGATTATTGCACTAAGGTCGGGGGCGGCAGGGCCATCCCCGGACAGCAAAAGGCCGCCCCAAAGGGACGGCCTTTTTGACTGGTGCCCAGAAGAGGACTCGAACCTCCACGCCTTGCGGCACTGGTACCTGAAACCAGCGCGTCTACCAATTCCGCCATCTGGGCGATGTCGTGGGGGGGGATGTAAGGGGGCGGCCGGGGGCTGTCAATGGGATTCGGGCGGGGTTCGGGCGGCTTTCGCAGGGGTCCCGCAACCGGCCCTTGCGGGGAATCCGGCTTGCCGGACCGGGGCGGGGACGGTAAACCCCGAGCGATTGCAGCGCTTTCCGGACAAGGGGTGTGCCATGGCCAAGACGGTGACGATCTACGGCGGTTCGGGCTTTCTGGGCCGGGCCATTGCCCAGCGCATGGCCCGCGACGGCTGGCGCGTCCGCGTGGCCTGCCGCCGTCCGAACGAGGCGCTGGCCGTGCGCGGCTATGGCGCCGTGGGCCAGGTCGAACCGGTCCTGTGCAACATCCGCGACGAGGGGTCGGTGGCCGCCGCCATGGCGGGGGCGGATGCGGTCATCAACTGTGTCGGCACCTTCGACCGGGGCGGCGCCAACAATTTCACCGCCGTGATGGTCGATGGCGCGGGCCGCGTCGCGCGGCTGGCAGCGGCGAACGGGGTGGGCACCTTGGTCCATATCTCGTCCATCGGCGCGGATGCGAACGCGGCGAGCCTTTATGCCCAGGCCAAGGGCCGGGGCGAAGAGGCGGTGCGCGCCGCCTTCCCCAGGGCCGCCATCCTGCGCCCGTCGGTCCTGTTCGGGCCGGGCGACAATTTCTTCAACCGCTTCGGCGGCCAGGCGCTGTGCGGGCCGTTCCTGCCGATCGTCGGCGGCGACAGCCTCTTCCAGCCGGCCCATGTCGAGGATGTGGCGCAGGCGGCGGCGATCTGCGCCGAAGGCCGGGCCGAGGCGCGGACGCTGGAACTCGGCGGCCCGGATCGCGAAAGCCTGCGCGACCTGATGCACCGGATGCTGAAGGTCATCGACCGGCGGCGGCTGGTCGTCAACCTGCCCTTCTGGATCGGCTCGATCATCGGCGGCATCCTCGACATCGGCTCGCTTCTGACCGGGCGGCTCATTCCGAACCGCATCCTGACCCGCGACCAGGTGACGAGCCTGAGGTCCGACAATGTGGTCGCGCCCGGCGCCGCCGGGTTCGAGGCCCTGGGGATCGTGCCGACGGCGATGGGGGCGATCCTGCCCGACTATCTGTGGCGCTTCCGCCCGTCGGGCCAGTTCGACGCGATCAAGGCCTCGGCCCAGAACCTGCGCAACCCGAACTGACCTTTCCCTCAAGGACCCCTTACGATGCAGATCGTTCAATCCTTCGTTCTTGGCGCGCTCGAGGGGTTGACCGAATTCATCCCCGTTTCCTCGACCGGGCACCTGCTTCTGGCCGCGCATTTCCTGGGCTTTGACGGCGGCAACGGCGTCTTCGAGGTGCTGATCCAGCTTGGCGCCATCCTCGCGGTGATCGGCGCCTATGCGGTCCGGCTGGCGCAGATGGTGCGCGGGATGGTGGCGAGGGACGAGCGCGAGTGGCGCTTCTTCACCTCGGTCGTCATCGCCTTCCTGCCGGCGGCCTTCGCGGGCTTTTTGCTGCATGACTATATCAAGGCGGTCCTTTTCGCCTCGCCCCGGTTGATCGCCTGGTCGCTCATCATCGGCGGCGTCGTCCTGCTGGTCGTCGACCGGCTACCGCTGACGGTGCGCTATACGGAAAGCGACCGGCTACCCTTCCGGGTGACGCTCGGCATCGGTATCGCGCAGTGCCTGGCGCTGATCCCCGGCGTGTCGCGGTCGGGATCGACCATCGTCGGCGCGCTTCTGATGGGGGTCGACCGGCGGTCGGCGGCGGAGTTTTCCTTCTTTCTGTCAGTGCCGACCATGCTCGCGGCCTTCGCGCTGGACTTCTGGAAGAGCCGGCACCTGATCGACGGTTCGATGGCCGGCGACATCGCCATCGGCTTCGTCACCGCCTTCGTGGTCGCGATCATCGTCGTGCGCTGGTTCCTGGGCTACATCACCCGGCACGGACTCGGGCTCTTCGGCTGGTGGCGGATCGGCATCGGGGCGCTGGCGTTGCTGGCCCTGGCGGCTGGTTACTAGGCGTTAGGTCAGTATAGTTTCCCTAATAGTTGCAGATTTGGCGGCTGACGGGCGCCAAACGGTGGAAATACATCAATATAGGTCAGTCATACTGACTTTTATATGAATGGCGACCTTGCTAGCCCTGTGCTGTTCCGAAGGGAGAGTGGGCCATGGCCAAGGACCGGATGCTGCAATTCGTCACGCGGCCGCGCGAGATGCCGGCCAAGCGCAGCGCGTCCGAACGGGCCGAGGATTTCGACGAGATCTATCGCCAGTTCGCCGCCGAAAAGGCTGCCGAACAGGCCGGCCGCTGTTCGCAGTGCGGCGTGCCCTATTGCCAGTCGCACTGCCCCTTGCACAACAACATCCCCGACTGGCTGCGCCTGACGGCCGAGGGGCGGCTTCAGGAAGCCTATGAGCTCAGCCAGGCCACCAACAGCTTCCCCGAGATCTGCGGCCGCATCTGCCCGCAGGACCGGCTGTGCGAGGGCAACTGCGTCATCGAACAGGCGGGCCACGGCACCGTCACCATCGGCGCGATCGAGAAATACCTGACCGACACTGCCTTCGCCCGCGGCTGGACGCGCGCGCCCATTCCCCATGCGGAACGGGGCGAGTCGGTCGGCATCATTGGCGCAGGGCCCGCAGGGCTTGCCGCGGCCGACCGGCTGCGCCGCCAGGGCGTGCAGGTCACGATCTATGACCGCTACGACCGGGCGGGCGGGCTGATGACCTACGGGATTCCGGGCTTCAAGCTGGAAAAGGACGTGGTGGGCCGGCGGGTGGACGAGCTGGAAGAGGCGGGCGTTCAGTTCATGCTGAATTGCAGCGTCGGCCAGGACATCAGCTTCGACGCGATCCGGGGCAAGCATGACGCGGTGCTGATCGCGACCGGCGTCTACAAGACGCGCGAGCTGGGTCTGGGCGAAGGGGCGGCGGGGACGGTGCAGGCGCTCGACTATCTGACCGCCTCGAACCGGCGCGGCTTCGGGGACGAGGCGGCAGAGGCGCTTGACGCCGAGGGGCTGCGCGTCGTCGTCATCGGCGGCGGCGACACGGCGATGGACTGCGTGCGCACGGCGATCCGGCAGGGCGCGGAAAGCGTGAAGTGCCTTTACCGCCGCGACCGCGCCAACATGCCCGGCAGCCAGCGCGAGGTGCAGAATGCCGAGGAAGAGGGCGTCGAGTTCGTCTGGCTGTCCCTGCCCCGCGCGCTTGTCACCGAAGGCGGCCGCGTGACTGGCGTCGTCACCGACCGGATGCGGCTTGGCGCGCCGGACGTGACAGGCCGCCAGTCGCCCGAGGTGATCGAAGGCGCGGACTGGAACGAGCCCGCCGACATCGTCATCACCGCGCTGGGGTTCGAGCCCGAGGACCTGCCGACGCTCTGGGGCGTGCCCGACCTGACGGTCAGCCGCTGGGGCACGATCCGTGCCGATTTCGCCACCCACGCGACCAGCCTTCCCGGCGTCTATGCCGCAGGCGACATCGTGCGCGGTGCGAGCCTTGTCGTCTGGGCGATCCGCGACGGGCGCGAGGCGGCGGATGCGATCCTGGCCTATCTGGCGCAGGAAGCCACGCTGGCGGCGGAATAGGAAGCGGGCTGCGGTGGAAGACAAGCACAGCAACCGCCTGGCTCTGGAACTGGTGCATGACGCGCCACCCTTGCGGATTCGCTATCGCCCTGGCCAGGGCGACCGGCTGGTGCTGTCTTTTTCCGGGGTCGGACAGTCAACCGCGCTGGGCGACGAACCGGCGCTGGAATTTTTCCGTTCGGCCAGCGACGGCGGCCAGAACCATGTGCTGCACATCACCGACCAGTCGCGCAGCTGGCTCAATGCCCCCGGCACGGCCGAGGCCATCGCCGAGACGGCGCGAGCGGTGGCAGACCGGACGGGCGCGCGGCGGATCGCGGCGCTGGGCAATTCGATGGGCGGGACCATGGCGCTTCTGATCGCGCGCTTTCTGCCGGTCGAGCGGGTGATCGCCTTCGCCCCGCAGTATTCGGTCGAGCCCGCCATCGTCCCCGAGGAAGCCAAGTGGAAAAGGCTGCGCCGGATGATCGCGCAGTATCGTTTTCCCGCAGTGGACAGCATCGCGGCGACGGGGCAGCAGTTCGTGCTGCACGGCGACAGCGCCGAAGAGTTGATCCATGCCTTGCGCTTTCCGACTGCGCCGAACCTGGATCATTTCATCTTTCCCGGCCACAGTCATGATCTGGGCGGCGACCTGAAGGCCAACGGCGCGGCCGCGCGGCTGGTCCAGTTGGGCCTGACGGGAACCGCTGCCGAATTCGCGGCCGCTGCCCGCGCCGAGGGTGCGATCAGTCGCGCCGAATTTGAACGCAACCGCCCCGTCGGGACGGCCCCTGCCCGTGACACGCTGCAAGGAGTCAGCCCATGAAATGGATCGTCCCCGTCCTCTTCGCGATGTCGGTCACGCCGGCGATGGCCGCGGGCAAGTTCGGCGCGCCGAAGGGCTGCACCGTCTTCCTGACCGTCCAGCTGTACAGCTGCCAGGTCGCCAACCACTACACCTGCAAGGGCGAGCCGGCGGGCAACCAGTGGGTCGCCTATTCCGACCCGGACGGCCCGGTCTATCTGTCGCAGATCGACCGCGAGACGCGCTGGCTGCAGGACATCGACCTGAGGTCGAACGAGGTGACGGCGATCGCGGACGAAAAGGACCCGGCAAGTTTCGACGAGCTTCTGAAGACCGGGCTCGACAGCTACGATTTCACCACGCTCAGTCAGTCGGGCGAGGAAAAGCACTATCAGGGCTATGACAAGCTGACCGGCAAGACCATCACCATCGACGGGGTGAAACTGGACCAGACCGAGTTCGACCTGACGACGCGCACCGCAGACGGCACCTTCGTCAGCCACCGCACGGGGAACCAGCTCATCAACCGGGACTGGCGGATTTTCTTCGCGGATACAGAGGACTATGAGACGGACAAGGGCGAAAAGGGCTCGTCCAAGACCGCGCCTGTCACCTTCTCCAAGCCCGGCTCGGACGGGTTCGAATCCGACACGCCGGAATTTGGCTGTGACATGCAGATGACCGAGGCGCCGCCCCTTCTGCAGTCCGTGGCGCTGAAGTCCGCGCCATGATCGAGGGGCACTGCCTTTGCGGCGCGGTCACGATCCGCGTCAGCGAGCATGGCGGCTTCACCGGCGCCTGCCATTGCCGCATGTGCCAGCGCTGGTCGGGGGCGCTGTTCGTCAGCTTCAACGCGCCCGAGGCGGCTGTGACGGTCATGGGCCCCGTGGCGCGCTATCAGTCGTCTGGGTTTGCCGAACGCGCCTTCTGCGCGACCTGCGGCTCGCACCTCTGGATCCGGAACACGGACAAGCCTGAGGGCGACTACGACCTCATGCCGGGCCTTTTCGACGCGGCCCGCGACATTCCGCTGAAAAGCGAGATCTATACCGACCGCGCGCTGCCGGGCCTTGCGCTCGCCGGCGACCACCGCCGCGCCACGCGCGCCGAATATGAAGCCAAGAACGCCCATCTGGACGGAGACCTGCCGTGACCGACCTTTCGCCCCTGCCCGCTACCTGGATGGAAGAAGAAGAAGCCCGCCGCGCCTTCCTGGACGAAAACGGGCTCTACCGGATCGAGGATGAGCATTCGTCCTGCGGCGTCGGGCTGGTCGTGTCGCTCAGCGGCAAGCCATCGCGCAAGGTGGTGCAGAACGGGATCGACGCGCTGAAGGCCGTCTGGCACCGGGGCGCAGTCGATGCCGACGGCAAGACCGGCGATGGTGCGGGGATCCATGTGCAGATCCCGGTCCGGTTCTTCTACGATCAGGTGCGGCGGACCGGGCATGAGCCGGACGCGAAGAAGCTGATCGCGGTCGGCCAGGTCTTTCTGCCCCGCACCGACTTCGGCGCGCAGGAACGCTGCCGCACGATCGTCGAAACCGAAGTGCTGCGCATGGGGCACTATATCTACGGCTGGCGGCATGTGCCGGTCGACACGTCCGTTCTGGGCGAAAAGGCCAACGCCACGCGGCCAGAGATCGAGCAGATCCTGATCCGCTGCGAAAAGCCCATCGGACACGAGCAGTTCGAGCGCGAGCTTTACATCATCCGCCGCCGGATCGAGAAGGCAGCCATCGCGGCCCAGATCGCGGGCATGTATCTCTGTTCGTTGTCCTGCCGGTCGGTGATCTACAAGGGCATGATGCTGGCCGAGCAGGTCAGCATCTTCTACCCCGACCTGCTGGACGAGCGGTTCGAAAGCGCCTTCGCGATCTACCACCAGCGCTATTCGACCAACACCTTCCCGCAATGGGCGCTGGCCCAGCCCTTCCGCATGCTGGCCCACAACGGCGAGATCAATACGCTCAAAGGCAACGTCAACTGGATGCGCAGCCATGAGATCCGCATGGCCTCGACCGCGTTCGGCGACATGGCCGAGGACATCAAGCCGATCATCCCCTTCGGCACGTCCGACAGTGGCGCGCTCGATTCCGTGTTCGAGGCACTGGTGCGCGCCGGCCGGTCGGCGCCGATGGCCAAGACGATGATGGTGCCCGAGGCCTGGTCGAAGTCGCCGGTCGAGATGCCGCAGTCCTGGCAGGACATGTATGCCTACTGCAATTCGGTGATGGAGCCGTGGGACGGTCCGGCAGCCCTTGCCATGACCGACGGGCGCTGGGTCGTCGGCGGGCTTGACCGCAACGGGCTTCGGCCGATGCGCTATATGCTGACCGGCGACGGGATGCTGATCGCGGGGTCAGAGGCCGGGATGGTTCCGGTCGACGAGATGACGGTGCGGGAAAAGGGCGCGCTCGGCCCCGGCCAGATGATCGCCGTCGACATGGCCGAAGGCAAACTTTACCGCGACACGGACCTGAAGGACCGGCTGGCGGCCAGCCAGCCCTTCGGCGACTGGGTCGAAAAGGTCATGGACCTGAACGGCCTGATGAAGAACGTGCCGGAAAAGGCGCTGTTCGAGGGGCCGGAGCTGCGCCGCCGCCAGATCGCCGCCGGCTATACGCTCGAAGAGCTGGAGCAGGTCCTGGCGCCGATGGCCGAGGACGGCAAGGAGATGATCGCATCCATGGGCGACGACACGCCGCCCGCGGTCCTTTCCGCGCAATATCGCCCGCTCAGCCATTATTTCCGGCAGAACTTCAGCCAGGTCACGAACCCGCCCATCGACAGCCTTCGCGAAAGCCGGGTGATGAGCCTCAAGACCCGCTTCGGCAACCTGACGAACGTCCTGGCCGAGGATTCGAGCCAGACGGAAATCCTGGTCCTGGAAAGCCCCTTCATCGCCAACGCCGAGTTCGACGAGATGGTGCGCCGCTTCGGCACCTCGGTCGCCGTCATCGACTGCACCTTCGCCGCCGGTTCGGGGCAGGATGCGCTGCGCCAGGGGCTGGAGCGCATCCGGGCCGAGGCCGAGGATGCCGTGCGCTCGGGTGCCGGGCATCTGGTCCTGAACGACCAGCAACAGTCGGAAACCCGCGCGCCCCTGCCGATGATCCTGGCGACGAGCGCGGTTCACAGCTGGCTGACGCGCAAGGGCCTGCGCACCTTCACCTCGCTCAACGTGCGGGCGGCGGAATGCGTGGACCCGCACTATTTCGCCGTGCTGATCGGGTCGGGCGCGACCACGGTCAACGCCTACCTTGCCCAGGACAGCATCGCCGACCGTCTGCGGCGGGGGCTTCTGGACGGCACGCTCGAGGACAACCTGCGCCGCTTCCGCGATGCGGTCGACGCGGGGCTTCTGAAGATCATGTCGAAGATGGGGATCTCGGTCATCTCGTCCTATCGGGGCGGGCTGAACTTCGAGGCGGTGGGCCTGTCGCGCGCCATGGTCGCCGAATATTTCCCCGGCATGCAGAGCCGCATATCCGGGATCGGCCTCAACGGCATCCAGAACAAGGTCGAAGAGGTGCATGCCCGCGGCTGGAAGGGCGGCGCCGACGTTCTGCCGATCGGCGGCTTCTACAAGGCGCGGCGCGCAGGCGAAAAGCATGCCTGGGAAGCCCAGACCATGCACCTGCTGCAATCGGCCTGCGACCGGGCGTCCTATGACCTGTGGAAGCAGTATTCCGCGACGATGCGGGCGAACCCGCCGATCCACCTGCGCGACCTTCTGGACATCAAGGCCCTGGGTCGTCCGGTGCCGATCGAAGAGGTGGAAAGCATCACCTCGATCCGCAAGCGCTTCGTGACGCCGGGCATGTCGCTTGGCGCCCTGTCGCCCGAGGCGCACAAGACGCTGAACGTCGCCATGAACCGGATCGGCGCCAAGTCCGACAGTGGCGAAGGCGGCGAGGACCCCGCGCATTTCACGCCGGAACCGAACGGCGACAACCCGTCGGCCAAGATCAAGCAGGTGGCCTCGGGCCGCTTCGGGGTGACGGCGGAATATCTGAACGCCTGCGAAGAGCTGGAGATCAAGGTCGCGCAGGGTGCCAAGCCCGGCGAGGGCGGGCAGTTGCCGGGCATGAAGGTGACGGCGCTGATCGCGCGGCTTCGCCATTCGACGCCGGGGGTGACGCTCATCAGCCCGCCGCCGCACCATGACATCTATTCGATCGAGGATCTGGCCCAGCTCATCTATGACCTGAAGCAGATCAACCCGCGCGCCAAGGTGACGGTGAAGCTGGTGGCCTCGTCCGGTGTCGGCACCATCGCCGCCGGCGTGGCCAAGGCCAAGGCCGACGTGATCCTGATTTCGGGCCACAACGGCGGCACCGGCGCGTCGCCCGCCACCTCGATCAAGTATGCGGGCCTGCCGTGGGAAATGGGCCTGACCGAGGCGCATCAGGTCCTGGCGATGAACAAGCTTCGCGACCGGATCACGCTCAGGACCGACGGCGGCCTCAGGACCGGGCGCGACATCGTCATCGCCGCGATGATGGGGGCCGAGGAATACGGGATCGGCACGGCGGCGCTGATCGCCATGGGTTGCATCATGGTGCGCCAGTGCCAGTCGAACACCTGCCCGGTCGGCGTCTGCACCCAGTCAGAGGCTCTGCGCCAGAAGTTCACCGGCACTGCGGACAAGGTGGTGAACCTCATCACCTTCTACGCACAGGAGGTGCGGGAAATCCTGGCCCAGATCGGCGCGCGCTCGCTTGACGAGATCATCGGGCGCGCGGACCTGCTGACGCAGGTCAGCCGGGGTCACGCGGACCTTGACGACCTGGACCTCAACCCGCTTCTCATCACCGTCGATGGTTTCGACCGTATCGTCTACGACCGCTCGAAGCCCCGGAACGTGGTGCCGGACACTCTGGATGCCGAAATCATCCGCGACGGCGCGCGCTTCTTCGAGGATGGCGAGAAGATGCAGCTGTCCTATGCCGTCAGGAACACGCACCGCACCATCGGCACGCGCGCCTCGAGCCTGATCGTCAAGAACTTCGGCATGCGAAACAGCCTTCAGCCCGACCATCTGACGGTCAAGCTGACCGGATCGTGCGGCCAGTCGCTTGGCGCCTTCGCGGCACCGGGGCTGAAGATCGAAGTGTCGGGCGATGCCAACGACTATGTGGGCAAGGGCCTGTCGGGCGGGGTCATCGTCGTCAGGCCGCCCATGGGTTCGCCCCTCGATGCCGGCGAAAACACCATCATCGGCAACACGGTCCTTTATGGGGCGACGGACGGCGCGCTCTTCGCCGCCGGCCGGGCCGGCGAGCGGTTTGCGGTGCGCAATTCGGGCGCTCGGGTCGTAGTCGAGGGCTGCGGCTCGAACGGCTGCGAATACATGACCGGCGGGGTCGCCGTCATCCTGGGCTGGATCGGCGCCAACTTCGGGGCCGGCATGACCGGGGGCATGGCCTATGTCTGGGACAAGGACGGCGATGCGCAGGCCCTGATGAACCCCGACAGCGTCGTCATCGCCCCCGTCAGCCACCCCCACTGGGAGGCGGACCTGAAGGGCCTGATCGAGCGGCACCTGGCCGAAACGGGCTCGCGCCGCGCGGCCATGATCCTGGCGGACTGGGAGGTCGAGAAGCGGCGCTTCCTGCAGGTCTGCCCGAAAGAGATGCTGACGCGCCTGCCCCACCCGCTGACGGCCGAGTCAGAGGCCGTTCCGGCGGAATAGGCCCATCGCGTCCCGATTGAAAATGATCGGGACGCGCGGGTTTGAGCAAAAACAAACTGACGCGCAGGTCAAAATGGACTAGATACTGCGCAACAGTGCGTTGGTGTGTGTGTGGCGATCTACAAGGACCAGTTTTTACTTATAGATCCTGCCAATCCCCCTGCCGTGGGGACGCAGCTGAATTTCTCCCGTTACAAGATCACGGATGCCAACAACAACGGACAAATCTACACGGGTCAGAATGACCTGATCAACGGCATCGCGATCCAGAGCGCCTGGCCCGGCGACAAGGTCACGATCAACGTTCCGGGCGTGGGCCAGGTGACCTACACCGGCGTTACCTTCTACATGACGAACGGGGCGCGCTACTTCACGCCCAATGACGGGCAGGTCCTGAAGAGCGGGACTTTCGTCAAATCGACCTACGTCAGCACGCAAGGTCCGCTCACCGTCGGCCAGCTGGGCCCCGCATGCTTCACCGTGGGGACCTGGATCGCCGTGCCGGGCGGCGCGAAAAGGGTCGAGCGGCTGGCCGTGGGCGACCTGGTCCTGACGCGCGACAGCGGGCCGCAGCACCTCAGCCATATCTCGCGCCAGGTGATGGATGGGTCGGGCATTGCCGCTCCGGTGCGGTTCGCGCCGGGGACGGCGGGCAATGACCGAACGCTTCTGGTTTCGCCCCAGCACCGGATGCTTCTGACGGGCCCGTTCGTCGACCTGCATTTCGGCACGCCAGAGGTCCTGGCGCCAGCGCTGCACCTTGTCGGCTTGCCGGGTATCGAGCGCGCGCCTGTCCGGCGGGTCGGCTATCTGCATCTGCTTTTTGACCGGCATGAGATCGTGCAGGCCAACGGCGCCTGGAGCGAAAGCCTGCACCCCGGCGGCGAAATGGCCCTGGCGCTGGGCATAGGGGACCTGAACCGTTCGACCCCGCCTGCCCGCCCGATCCTGACCGGAGCCGAGGCCCGGCTTTACGCCCTGACCCACAAGCCGGTGGCGCAGATCCGCGCGGCCTGCGCAGCCGCGCCTTCGCCCCTTTCCCCCTTGGGGGCCGCGCGGACCGGGCGGGCATCGGGCAAGGCCCGGCGTAACGGAATCTAAGGTTTTTTCCACCACCCTCTCGACCAAAGCGGACGAGAGGGGCGATGACAACCAACACCTATGCCGACCAGTTCTTCGTGATGGACCCCGCCGCCCCGCCGACGGCGGGCGCGGCCCTGACCCTTCACCGGCTGCATCTGACGGACGCCGGCAATGACGGGCTGTTCAAGGGCCAGGCCGGGGACCTGGTCGACGGATCGGCCATCGTCAACTCCTGGCCCGGCGACGTGGTCACCATCCGTCTGGCCAACGGATCCAACGTCACCTACCACGGCGCAACCTTCTATCTGGCAGACGGGCGTCAGGTCTTCACGCCGACCGACGGGCAGGTGCTGAAGAATGGGACCTTCGTTTCGTCGACCTATGTCACGCATGAAGGCACGGTTCATCTGAACCAGTTCGGGCCGGCCTGCTTCACGCTCGGCACACGGATCGCCGTGCCCGGTGGCCACCGGAGGATCGAGGCGCTCGCGGTCGGGGATATGGTCCTGACCCTAGATCACGGCGCACAGCCGGTGCGCTGGATCGGGCGGCGGACCGTCGGCGCGATGGGCGACGACGCGCCGGTGCGCTTTGCGCCCGGAACGATCGGCAACCAGCGGGCACTCTACGTTTCGCCGCAGCACCGGATGCTTGTGCGCAGCGCGATGGCCGACCTGTTGTTCGCGGCGCCCGAAGTGCTGGTGCCGGCCCGGCATATGGTCGGACAGCCCGGCATCAGCTGCGCGCCCCGGCCGAGCGTGACCTACATGCACCTGCTCTTTGACCGGCACGAGATCCTCTGGGCCGAGGGCAGCCTCAGCGAAAGCTTTCATCCGGGCGGGCGGCAGATCGCGGTGGATCGCGCCCTGCGCAGTGAAATCGCCCGCATCTTTCCCGACTGCCCCGGCCTGCGCGCCGACCTGCGCCCCGGCCCCCGCCCCCGTGCCGCCCGGCCGATCCTGACGGGCCGCGAGACGCGGCTCCTGGCGGCATGAATGTGGCCAGACTGGCAGACAGGTTACCCAGGCGCCGTCCGGGAGCGAAGATGGCGCGCCGCCGCCGCCGCGCCCCTTGACCCAAAGCCGCGCGGCGTGGCTAAGGTGCGCCATGTCCGACACCGCCCCCAAGCCCCGACGCCGCCGCAAGAAGACGGCCCCGGAAGCCGCGCAGGACCTGCCGAGCTGGGGCACGATCGCCCGGCGCGCGGGGCGGCTTGCGCTGCGCGGGTTCGGGGTGGCCGTCATGGTGTTCCTGGTCCTTCTGATCCTTGGCACCTTCATCAACCCGCGCCTGACGCCCTACATGCTGGCCGAGCGCTTCCGGCAGGGCGGTGTGGCGCGCACCTGGGTCTCGATGGACCAGATCGCGCCGGAAATGGCGCGCTCGGTCGTCGCGGCCGAGGATGCGAACTTCTGCAACCACTGGGGGTTCGACGTGCGCGCCATCCGCATGGCGATCGACACCGGCGCGGGACATGGCGCCTCGACCATCAGCCAGCAGGTCACGAAGAACGTCTTCCTGTGGCAGGGGCACAGCTGGGTCCGCAAGGCGCTCGAGGCGATGATGACGCCGGGGGTCGAGCTGGTCTGGTCCAAGCGCCGCATCCTTGAGGTCTATCTGAACGTGGCCGAGACGGGCCCCGGCCTTTTCGGGGTCGAGGCTGCGGCGCAGCATTACTTCAAGGTGCCCGCATCGCGGCTGACGCCCGACCAGGCGGCGCGGATCGCGGCCGTCCTGCCGGACCCCAGGGGGCGCAATCCGACGCGGCCGACGGGCTTCATGCGGGTCCGGGCGGCGCAGATCCGCTCGGGTGCCGACACGATCGAGGTCGATGGCCGCGCGGCCTGTTTCGAGCATTGATCCCCCCATTGATCCCCCGGGGCCAGGGGGCTATCAGGGGTCGGTCCCAACAGGTTGCAAAAGGCTCCGATGGCCCGGCTTTACCACGTTCCGCTGTCCCCCTTCTGCCGCAAGGTCCGCCTGACCCTTGCGGAGAAGCGCATTGACGTCGAGCTGGTCGAGGAACGCTACTGGGAACAAAGCCAGCAATTCCTGATGCGCAACCCGGCCGGCAAGGTGCCGGTCCTGAAGATCGACAACCGCACGCTGTCGGAAAGCCAGGCGATCTGCGAGTTCCTGGACGAGACGAACCCCGAGCCGCGCCTGATGCCGCGCGACCCCGATGGCCGCTACGAGGTGCGCCGGCTCTGCGCCTGGTTCGACGACAAGTTCCACAGCGAAGTGACCTCGAAACTTCTTTACGAGCGGGTCAACAAGAAGGTCATGGGGCTCGGCTATCCGGATTCGAAGAACGTGAAGGCCGGCGCGAGCCAGATCAAGTATCACATCGACTATCTGGGCTGGCTTCTGGACCAGCGGCGCTGGCTGGCGGGCGACCAGATGACGCTGGCCGACCTGACGGCGGCGGCGCATCTGTCGTCGCTCGACTATATCTCGGATGTCGACTGGAACCGGTCGCAAAATGTGCGTGACTGGTATGCCAAGGTAAAGTCGCGGCCGTCGTTCCGGTCGATCCTGGCCGACCAGATCCCGGGCTTCCTGCCGCCGCCGCATTATGCGGACCTGGATTTCTGACGGTCTTAACCCGTTCTTCACCCTTTCCTCGGCAATCTCGGGCGCATGAGCCCCGCGCATCCCCTTTTGCCCGGCCTTGCCGAAGCCCCCGCCGCACGGTTCCTTGGCGACGAGGTTCCCGCCTGCCCGGGGGGCACGCGGCTGCCCTCCTACCTCCGCGACCACCGCGCGCGGCTTCGCGAGCGGTTCATGGAAGGCGGCGCGGCGGCGCTGCCGGATTACGAGATGCTGGAACTGGTCCTCTTCCGCGCCATCCCGCGCCAGGACGTCAAGCCGCTCGCCCGGCGGCTTCTGGACCGGTTCGGCAGCTTCAGCGGCGTCCTGTCGGCGCCCCTGCCCCGGCTGACAGAAGTGGCCGGCGTCGGTCTGGCGGTGGTGCAGGAATTGAAGATCGTCGAGGCGGCGGCGCACAGGCTCGCGCGGTCGCGGGTGATGAACCGGCCGGTGCTGTCGTCCTGGACAGCGCTTCTGGACTATTGCACCGCCGCCATGGGGCATCTGGCGGTCGAGCAGTTCCGCATCCTGTTTCTGGACCGCAAGAACATCCTGATAGCGGATGAGGAACAGGCACGGGGCACGGTCGACCATGTGCCGGTCTACCCGCGAGAGGTGGTGAAGCGGGCGCTGGAACTGGATGCGAGCGCGCTGATCCTTGTGCACAACCACCCGTCGGGTGATCCGACGCCGTCAGAGCCGGACGTCCAGGTGACGAACCAGATCAGGGACGCGGCCGAACTGATGGGGATCGTGCTGCACGATCACCTCATCATCGGCCGCGCCGGGCCGCTGAGCTTTCGGTCCGAGGGGTATCTTTAGGCCGGGGGGGCATGCGGACCCGTTGGGTCCGGGTGGCAGAGGCCGTTGACTCTGCCATGCGAAGGCCCAGCCCTTTGCCCTGGCCGATGGCCCCAAAGGCCATCGGCCAGCGCCCGCCCCGCCCATGGCGGGCGCTTCCGCGCCCACCGGGGCGGGTGCCGGCCTTTGTGGGTGAGTGACAGGAGCGGTCCAGCGGGACCCTTCCCACACGGGCGGGGGAAACGCGGTGCGTTTCCTGATCCCGCCCGGCCCGGCCAGTCCGAAAGGGCCGGACCGACGCCTCAAGCGGCTGAGTCGCCCCCAGCCCCTCAGGCCATGCGGCCGTGGCAGTGCTTGAACTTCTCGCCCGAGCCGCAGGGGCAGGGGTCGTTCCGCGACGGGTTGCCCCAGGTCGAGGGGTCGTCGGCGTTGAAGCCGGCGGCCGCGGCGCTGACGACACCGGCGGCGAGGCGCTCTTCGGTGTCGGCTGCGGCCGTTTCGGACTGGTCGGCGGCCTGACGCAGGTTCGCCTGTTGCGCCAGGAACTGCTGCATCATCTGTTCCTGCTCTTCGGCCGTCAGCGGGCGGATCGCGCTCAGCTTCTGGGTCACATCCGAGCGAAGCCCCTCGAGCAGGTTCTCGAACAGCGAGAAGGCCTCGGTCTTGTATTCCGACAGCGGGTCGCGCTGGGCATAGCCGCGGAAGCCGATGACCGAGCGCAGATGCTCGAGCGTCACCAGATGCTCGCGCCAGCGCGCGTCGATCGTCTGCAACAGAAGCTGCTTTTCGATCTGGCGCATGTTGTCGGGCCCGAAGGCCTCGACCTTGTCGGCCATCACCTTGTCGGACGCTTCGTAGAGCCGCTCGCGGATCGCTTCCTGGTCGACGCCCTCCTCGGCCGCCCAGTCGGGCGCCGGAACGTCGGCGGCCAGCAGCTTGGCCACGTCGACCTTCAGCGCCTCGGTATCCCATTGGTCGGGGTAGGTCTTGGGCGGAAGATGCTCGTCGACCAGATCGTCGACCAGCTGGTGGCGCATGTCCTGCACCACGTCGCCGATGTCTTCTGACGACATGATTTCCAGCCGCTGGCCGAAGACGGCCTTGCGCTGGTCGTTCATCACGTCGTCGAATTTCAGAAGCTGTTTCCTGATGTCGAAGTTGCGGCCCTCGACCTTGGCCTGGGCGCGTTCGAGCGACTTGTTCACCCAGGGGTGGATGATCGCCTCGCCCTCTTTCATGCCGAGCGAGGACAGGACCTTGTCCAGCCGGTCGGACCCGAAGATGCGCATCAGGTCATCTTCCAGCGACAGGTAGAAGGACGACCGGCCGGGGTCGCCCTGACGGCCGGAACGGCCGCGCAGCTGGTTGTCGATCCGGCGGCTTTCGTGGCGTTCGGAGGCCAGGACGAACAGCCCGCCCGCCTCGATCACCTTCTGCTTCTCGGTCGCATGTTCGGCCTCGATCCGGGTGCGGATGTCGTCGGGGTTGGCCTCGGGGTTGGCGGCAAGCTCTTCCAGGACCTGCATCTCGACGTTGCCGCCAAGCTGGATGTCGGTGCCGCGGCCGGCCATGTTCGTCGCGATGGTCACGGCGCCGAAGCGGCCGGCGTCGGCGACGATCTTGGCTTCCTGTTCATGCTGGCGCGCGTTCAGGACGTTGTGGGGGATGCCATCGGCCTGCAAAAGGCCCGACAGCATTTCCGATTTCTCGATCGAGGTGGTGCCGACAAGGATCGGCTGGCCCTTTTCATGCGCCTTCTTGATGCGGCGGATGACGGCCTCGTACTTCTCGCGCGCGGTGCGGTAGACCTGGTCGTGGTCGTCCTTGCGCGCCACCGGGCGGTTGGTCGGAACCTCGACCACGCCCAGCTTGTAGATCTCGGCAAACTCCTCGGCCTCGGTCGCGGCGGTGCCGGTCATGCCCGAGAGCTTTTCGTAAAGCCGGAAGTAGTTCTGGAAGGTGACAGAGGCGAGCGTCACGTTTTCGGGCTGGACGCGCACGTTCTCTTTCGCCTCGATCGCCTGGTGCAGGCCGTCGGACAGGCGGCGGCCCTTCATCATGCGGCCGGTGAATTCGTCGATCAGGATCACCTCGCCCTCGCGCACGATATAGTGCTGGTCGCGCTGGAAGAGCTTGTGGGCGCGCAGCGCCTGGGTGACGTGGTGGACGATCGTCGTCGATTCCGGGTCATAAAGCGTCTGGTCGGACGGCAGGACGCCAACCTCTTGCAGGCGCTTTTCCAGGAACTCGTTGCCTTCCTCGGTAAAGGTGGCGTTACGGGTCTTTTCGTCGATCTTGTAGTGCTCGGGCACAAGCTCGGGGATGTAGGCGTCGAGCGTGCGGTAAAGGTCCGACCGGTCGTCCGAGGGGCCCGAGATGATGAGCGGCGTGCGCGCCTCGTCGATCAGGATCGAGTCGACCTCGTCCACGACGGCGAAGTAGTGGCCGCGCTGCGCCATCTCTTCGATCGCGTTCTTCATGTTGTCGCGCAGGTAGTCGAAGCCCAGCTCGTTGTTCGTGGCGTAGGTGATGTCGGACCGGTAGGCCGCGCGCTTTTCCGTGTCGTCCTGGAAGGGGTAGATGACGCCGCAGGTCATGCCGAGCTGACGGTAGACCTTGCCCATCCAGTCGGCGTCGCGCTTGGCCAGATAGTCGTTCACCGTGACGATATGGACGCCCCGGCCGGTCAGGGCGTTCAGGTAGGCGGGGAAGGTCGCGACCAGCGTCTTGCCCTCGCCGGTGCGCATTTCGGCGATGTTGCCCTGATGCAGGAAGATGCCGCCCATCAGCTGCACGTCGAAGGCCCGAAGGCCCAGCGCGCGGCGCGCACCTTCGCGGCAGTTGGCGAAGGCTTCGGGCAGGATCTTGTCCAGGCTTTCGCCATTTGCGACGCGGGCCTTGAATTCGGCCGTCTTCTGGACAAGCCCCTCGTCGCTCAGCGCCTGAAACTCGGGTTCGAGCGCGTTGATCTTCTCGACCAGCGGGCGCACGGACTTGACCTTGCGGTCGTTCGGCGTGCCGAAGACCTTCCGCGCGATTGTTCCAAGACCCAGCATGTGATCTCCCGCTAGCTCGGTTGACGCCTCTGTGACCGCGGCCGTTTGGCCTTGCCGCGCTGGGCGGGCCAGCCTAGATAGGGCGGCAACCGAAGGGCGGCAGGGGCTGCGGGTGCCTTTTCAGGCTTGGTGCATGTAAGCGGCTGCCCCCGGATAGTCAACGCCGCGCAGGGTCGCGGCCACTCAGGAGTGATGTTACGATGCTGAAACCGGCCCATATCCTTGCGGCGTCCTTCCTTGCGCTGGCGCTTGCAGGTCCGGCGCCTGCCGCCGATCCGACCGCCGATACCGTGGTCGCGACCGTCAACGGCACCGACATCACGCTGGGCAACCTGATCGCCGCGCGCATGGCGCTGCCGGCGCAGTACCAGTCGCTGCCCGACGACGTTCTGCTGAAGGGGCTTCTGGACCAGGTGATCCAGCAGGTCGCGCTGTCGCAGACGGCGGAAAAGACCAAGGTCAAGGGCGACGACCTGGCGATGCAGAACGAAAACCGCGGCTACCTCGCCTCGGTCCTGCTGAGCTCGGTCGCGGACAAGGCCGTGACGGACGAGACGCTGAAGAAGGCCTATGACGAGAAGTATGCCAAGGCCGCGCCCTCGACCGAATATCAGGCCGCGCACATCCTTGTGAAGTCCGAGGACGAGGCCAAGGCGATCAAGGCCGACCTGGACAAGGGCGGCGATTTTGCGGCCATCGCGAAAGAGAAGTCGACCGACAAGGGCTCGGCGGCCAATGGCGGCGACCTGGGCTGGTTCGGCACCGGCATGATGGTCAAACCGTTCGAGGACGCGGTCGTCAAACTGAAGAAGGGCGAAGTCTCGGGTCCGATCCAGACCGATTTCGGCTGGCACATCATCAAGCTCAATGACACCCGCGTCGCGGCAGCGCCGAAGTTCGACGATGTGAAGGAAGAGCTGGCGGGCGATCTGCGCCAGAAGGCGGTCGAGGCCGAGATCAAGTCGATCGAGGATGCGTCCAAGATCGAGCGCAAGATCGACGGCATCGACCCGACAATCCTGAAGAACACGGCGCTGATCGGCAAGTAAGACGCTGGTCGGAAAGTAAGTCAGGGGGGCGGGGAATGGCCAAGGGGTCTGCCAAGGCGAAGGTCGCGAAGCTGAAGAAGAAGGTGGCGCGGCTCAAGGCCGAGCTAGGCGCCGTTGCGGCGGCCCCCGCGTCTGATGGCGGCGCGAAACCGGCCAAGGCCGTCTCGCCGCTCGCGCCCGCGTCCTTCCCCGCCCTGCCCGTCATCTCGGGGGCGGAATTCGCCTCGGTCGGGGCCGGGATCAAGTATCAGGGCCGCAAGGATGTGATGCTGATCCGCCTCGCCCCCGGCACCACCATCGCCGGGGCCTTCACCCGCTCGTCGACCCGGTCGGCCTGCGTGCGCGACGACCAGGCCAAGCTTTCCATCCGGCAGGACACGGGGGCGGGGGCGGCGATCATCGTCAACTCCGGCAACTCGAACGCCTTCACCGGCAAGGCGGGCGACAAGGCGGTTCAGGACGTGACCCGCGCCGTCGCCCGCGCGCTCGACCTGCCCGAAGACCGTGTCTTCTCCTCGTCCACCGGGGTGATCGGCGAGCCGTTGCCGTCCGAGCGCATCACGGCCGTCGTGCCCGATCTGGTCGCAAGCCTTTCGGAAGGCGCGATCAAGGGCGCGGCGCAGGCGATCATGACCACCGACACCTTCCCCAAGGGTGCGAGCGCGGTGGTCGAGGGTGTGGGCGGTCTGATCCACATCGCGGGGATCGCCAAGGGGTCGGGCATGATCGCGCCCGATATGGCGACGATGCTGGTCTACCTGTTCACCGATGCGACCATCCCGGCGCCACGGCTGCAAAAGATGCTGTCGCGCTATGTCGACGAAAGTTTCAACTCGATCACGGTCGACAGCGACACCTCGACCTCTGACACGCTGCTTCTGTGCGCGACCGGCCGGTCTGCGGCCGAGCCGGTGACGGGCGATGTCGCCAAGGCGTTCGAGGCGGCGCTCCGCGGCGTGATGCTGGATCTGGCGCGCCAGGTCGTGCGCGACGGCGAGGGGGCGACGAAGCTGGTCGAGGTGCGGGTGACGGGCGCGGCGAGCGACGAGGATGCGGCGAAGGTCGCCTTCGCCATTGCCAATTCGCCGCTCGTCAAGACCGCCGTAGCGGGCGAGGACCCGAACTGGGGCCGGATCGTCGCGGCCATCGGCAAGTCGGGGGCCGAGGCGGACCGCGACCGGCTGACCATCCGCTTCGGCGACATCCTGGTTGCCGAAAAGGGCTGGCGGGCGCCCAGCTACCGCGAGGAGGACGGCGCGGCCTACATGAAGGCGCCCGAGCTGGTCATCGCGGTGGACATGGGCCTGCGCGACGCGAAGCGCACGGTCTGGACCTGCGACCTGACCGCCCGCTACATCGCGATCAACGCCGACTACCGGTCCTGAATGAAGCTTCTCCTCGTCTCTGCCGTCGCGCTCATCGACGCCGACGGGCGGGTGCTTCTGGCCCAGCGGCCAGAGGGCAAGTCGCTCGCCGGGCTCTGGGAATTTCCGGGCGGCAAGGTCGAGCCGGGTGAACGGCCGGAAGAGGCGCTGATCCGCGAGCTGAAGGAAGAGATCGGCATCGACACCTGGTCAAGCTGCCTTGCGCCCCTGACCTTCGCGAGCCACGCCTACGACGACTTCCACCTGCTGATGCCGCTCTTTGCCTGCCGCCGCTGGCAGGGCACGCCCCAGCCGCACGAGGGGCAGCGGCTGGCCTGGGTCCGGCCGCGCGACATGGGCGCCTATCCGATGCCGCCGGCAGACCTGCCGCTGATCCCGATCCTGCGCGACTGGCTTTGATCCGCTCCGGGGGGCCGTTGCAGGCGTGCCACAGGAAAATTCACCGTCGCGCGGCATCTTCACGATTTATTGTTTCCAGATCGGCACAATCATGTCAGCCTCGTGACAGTTGGCTAACGCCTGGGGGGCCAGGGCTGCCGCGCGGCACGACCGCACAGCAACAAAGGGGCGATTTGCTATGATTCGGACGATCCAGATGGGAACGTACATACAAGTGCAGGGCCTGTTCGAGCGCGCGCTCGAAAACGGCAAGATCCTGGTGCGGGTTGGCGACCGCCTGTTTGAGGGCACCCCGGTCGAGAAAAGCAAGGCGGCCTGACGGCGGCGATTGCGAAACAATGGGACCCGAAGACAATCGGGCCCGAAAGACATGGGGGACGGGAAGCGGGGCGCCAGACACTGGCGCCCCGTTTCGTCAGACGGGCGCCCTTTGCTGCCGGGTTTCCTTCCACAGCAGATAGGCCGACGCCCCGATGATGAGCGGGATGCCCAGCCAGTTCGCCCCCTCTGGCCCATAGCCCCAGAGCCAGAAGCCGACGGCGATGTTCAGGGGCTGCTTCAGGTCGTCGAAAGGTTGCAGGAAGGATGCGTCGGCGCAGGAGTAGGCGCGCGTCAGGCAATATTGCGCAAGGAATTGCGCGACGCCGCCTGCCAGCACGATCACCAGCAGGCGGCCGGTCGGCACCTCGAACCCGGCGCCGACCGAAATCACCAGGTTGATCGGCGTCATCAGGATCAGGAGCCATGCGGTGATGGCGATGGCGCTTTCGTCATCCGTCAGCCGCTTGGTCATGAGCGACGCCCCGGCCCAGAGGGCGGCCGCGAGGATCGGCAGAAGCGCCCAGGGGGTGAAGGCCGCCGACCAGGGTTGCAGGATCAGCATGACGCCGCCAAAGCCCACCCCGGCGGCGAGCCAGCGGTCGGCCGTGACACGTTCGCCCAGGAACAGCTTCGCGCCCAGCAGGATGAAGAAGGGCGAGGCGGCGACAAGGGCAATGACCTGCCAGAGTGGCACCTGCTTCGACAGGGCCAGGACGAAGGCCTGCACGCCCAGCGCCGACAGAAGGACGCGCAGCCCGTGGGCGAAGGGATGGCGCGTCCTCAGGCTGCCAGGGCCGCCCTTCAACAGGAAGGGCAGCGTCAGAAGGCCGGCGATGGCATATTGCCAGAAGCTGTCAGAGGTCGAGCGGAAGCCCATGCCCCCCCAGTCGACCGGCAGGGTCGCGAGCTGGGTCATGACGTTGACGACCACGAAGGCCACCCCCGCCGCCACCATCAGCGCCGCACCCTTCTGCGCCTCTGCCCGCGTCCGCTTCATGCCACCCCCCCAAAGACAAGGCCCGGCGCGGCGGCCGGGCCCTGGTTCGATCCCTGTGCCGACCGTCAGGTCAGCTTGCGCTGCACTTCCTCGCGCTCGAAGATCTCGATGACGTCGTTCGGGCGAACGTCGTCGTAGTTCTCGAACGCCATGCCGCATTCCTGGCCCGACTGGACTTCCTTGACCTCGTCCTTGAAGCGCTTGAGCGTCTTCAGCGTGCCTTCGTGGATCACCACGTTGTCGCGCAGAAGCCGCACGCCCGCCGACCGGCGCGCCACGCCTTCGGTGACGAGGCAGCCCGCCACCTTGCCGACGCCCGAAACCTTGAAGACCTCGAGGATCTTGGCGTAGCCGATGAAGGTTTCGCGCACTTCCGCCTTCAGAAGGCCCGAGGCCGCCGCCTTGATGTCATCCACCAGGTCGTAGATGATCGAGTAATAGCGGATCTCGACGCCCTTCTGGTTCGCCGCGGCACGGGCCGGGGCGTTCGCACGGACGTTGAAGCCGATGACCGGCGCGCTCGAGGCTTCGGCAAGGCCGATGTCGGATTCGGTGATGGCGCCGACACCCGAGTGCAGCACGCGCACGCGCACCTCGTCGTTGCCGATCTTTTCCATCGCCTGGACGATCGCCTCGGCCGAGCCCTGCACGTCGGCCTTCACCACGATCGGCAGTTCGGCCACGTTCTCGTCCGCCTTGGCCTTGGCCATCAGCTGTTCGAGCGTCGTCGCCGCACCCGCTGCCGCGCGCTTGTCCTTCGCGGCCTTCTCGCGGTAGGTCGCGATCTCGCGCGCCTGCGCCTCGGTATCGACGACGTTCAGCACGTCACCGGCTTCGGGCGTGCCGTTCAGGCCCAGGACCTCGACCGGGACCGAGGGCCCGGCTTCGCTCACCCGGTCGCCCTTGTCGTTGATGAGCGCGCGGACCTTGCCCCACTGTTCGCCGACGACGAAGATGTCGCCCTGACGCAGGGTGCCGTTCTGCACCAGAACCGTCGCGACCGGGCCACGGCCCACGTCGAGCTTGGCTTCGATGACGGCGCCGTGCGCCGCCCGCAGGGGGTTGGCACGAAGCTCAAGGATTTCGGCCTGAAGTGCTATGGCTTCCAGAAGGTTGTCGATCCCCTGGCCGGTGACGGCCGAGACTTCCACATCCTGGACTTCGCCCGACATGGCTTCGACCACGACTTCGTGCTGCAGAAGGTCGGTGCGGACCTTCTGGGGATTGGCCGACGGCTTGTCGATCTTGTTGATCGCGACGATCATCGGCACGTTCGCGGCCTTCGCATGGGCGATGGCTTCGACCGTCTGCGGCATGACCGCATCGTCGGCCGCCACGACCAGCACCACGATGTCCGTGACATGGGCGCCGCGCGCCCGCATCGAGGTGAAGGCGGCGTGACCGGGCGTGTCGAGGAAGGTCAATAGCGCGCCGCTTTCCGTCCGCACCTGGTAGGCGCCGATGTGCTGCGTGATGCCGCCGGCTTCGCCCGACACGACGCTCGTGTGCCGGATGCGGTCCAAGAGCGAGGTCTTGCCGTGGTCGACGTGGCCCATGATCGTGACGATCGGCGGGCGCGGTTCCAGGTCCTCGGGCCGGTCCTGGACCGAATCGATGGCCTGTTCCACGTCGGCGTCGGTGACGCGGACGGCGCGGTGGCCGAATTCCTCGATCACCAGTTCGGCGGTGTCGGCGTCGATGGCCTGGTTCATGCTGACCATCATGCCCATCTTCATCAGCGCCTTGACCACGTCGGCCGCGCGTTCGGCCATGCGATTGGCCAGTTCGCTGACGACGATGGTTTCGGGCAGCTGCACGTCGCGCACCTGCTTTTCGGCCTTCTGGCCGAAGCCCATCGCCTTCTGGCGCGCCTTTTCCTGCTTGCGCTTCATCGCGGCGAGCGAGCGCTGGCGGCCGCCTTCGCCGCCTTCCAGCGCCTCGTTCAGCGACAGCTTGCCGGTGCGGCGACCTTCGTCACCCCGCTTGGCGCCACGGTCGCGGTCGCCCGCGCCACCGCGGTCGTCGCGTTCGCGGTCGGTCTTGCGCGGACCGCCGGCGGCAACGCCCTTGGTCGCGGCGCGGGTCGCTGCGGCCTCGGCGCCGGCCGGATCGGCGGCGGCGGGGGCTGCGGCAGCGGCCTCGGCGGTTTTCTTGACGGGTTCCGGGGCCTTGCGGGCCGACAGGGGCTTGGTGCCCAGCACGTCGGCACGGCGCGCCTCGCGCGCAAGCGCGGCTTCGCGGGCCGCCTCGCGGACGCGGCGTTCCTCTTCCTCGGCACGCGCTCGCAGCGCGTCCTGGTGGGCGCGCTCCTCGCGTTCCTTGGCCTCGACCTCGGCGCGGCGGCGCTCGCGGTCTTCCTCGCGCGCCTTTTCATCGGCGGCGCGGCGCTCGGACTCTTCGGCCTCGCGCGCCTTGGCGGCCTGGAGCGCCTTCAGCCGGCGCTCCATCTCTGCATCGGAAATGCCGGCGGGGCGGCGCGAGGGATCACCAAGCGACGGGGTGGCCTGACCCGCAGCAGCGGGCGCGCCGGGCTTCGGCACGACGATCCGCTTCTTTTTCGTCTCGACGATGACGGACTTGGTCCGGCCATGGCTGAAGCTCTGCTTCACCTGTCCGGGCCGCGCTCCGCCGAGGCCGAGGGGTTTCTTGCCGTCCGTTTCGCTCATGCCGGTCTCAGTTCTTTCCCGGCGGACTTTCCGCCGTGCCTTGCCGCAACCCATTCAGTTTCGCGGCTTCCTCTACAACACGCCGCGCCAATCCGCCAGCGGCAAGCGCCGCATGAACCACGGAATCGCGGCCAAATGCCTGTCCCAGCTCGTCCGAGGTCAGGCAGCCGAACCAGCGACCGCCTTCGGGCGTCCAGAGTTTGCCCTTGCCCCGCTCCGACCCGTCGGACGCCTGCAAGAGCACCTTGGCCCGCCCTGCCGCGAGCCAGTCCTTCACTTTCTCGAACCCCGCGACCGCGCCCCCTGCCTTGCGCTCGAGCGAGATGAGGCCGACGACCTGGCGGGCGAGCCCCGCCTCGACCAGGTCGGTCAGCCCGTCGGGCACCGTTGCCGGCGCCTTGGCGGAACGGGCGAAGATGCCACCCTTGGCCGCCTTGTCAAGCGCGGCGCGGGTGGCCGAAACCCAGATGCCCCGACCGGGCAGCTTTTCGCTGAGGTCGGGGGTCACGATGCCGTCCGGCGACAGGACGAAGCGGATGAGGCCAGCCTTGGGCTGGACCTCTCCGGTCACGGCGCAGCGCCGTTCAGGGTCGCCCCTGTCTTCGTTCCTGCCGCCGCGCGTCATCAGGCATCCTCGTCTTCTTCAGCAACCTCGACGCCGGCTTCCAGTTCGGCCGGATCGACCCAGCCAAGCTGGACGCGGGCGGTCATGACGAAGGTCTGCGCTTCCTCGAGGCTCACGTCGAACTTCTCGAGGATGCCCTCGTCCTTGACGCGCTCGCCGTTGACCGTGGTCCAGCCGCCGGCGATTTCCCAATCCGCGAGCGTCGCGAAATCCTCGAGCGTCTTGACGTCGTCCTTGGCCAGCGCCTCGATCATCTGGGGCGTCAGGCCCTCGAAGTTGACCAGGCTGTCCTCGACGCCGAGTGCGCGGGCATTGTCGAGCGCCGCCTTGTTCTGGGCTTCCAGAACGTCGCGGGCGCGGGCCTGCAGTTCCTCGGCGGTCGATTCGTCGACGCCTTCGATCGACAGAAGGTCGTCGAGTTCCACATAGGCCACTTCCTCAAGCGAGGTGAAGCCTTCGGACACCAGAAGCTGGGCGAAAAACTCGTCCAGATCGAGCGAATCCATGAACAGCTTGGTGCGCGTCGCGAACTCGGTCTGGCGGCGTTCGCTTTCGTCGGCTTCGGTCATGATGTCGATGTCGAGCCCCGTCAGCTGGCTCGCCAGCCGCACGTTCTGGCCGCGGCGGCCAATGGCCATCGACAGTTGCCCGTCGGGGACCACGACCTCAATGCGGTTCGCCTCTTCGTCGATGACGACCTTCGAGACTTCGGCCGGTTGCAGCGCGTTCACCAGGAACGTCGCCTGATCCTCGTTCCACGGGATGATGTCGACGCGTTCGCCCTGCAGTTCGTTCACCACGGCCTGCACGCGGCTGCCGCGCATGCCGACGCAGGCGCCGACCGGGTCGATCGAGCTGTCGTGCGAGATGACGCCGATCTTGGCGCGGCTGCCGGGATCGCGGGCCACGGCCTTGATCTCGATGATGCCGTCATAGATTTCCGGAACTTCCATCTTGAAGAGCTCGGCCATGAACTGCGGATCGGTGCGGCTGAGGAAGACCTGCGGACCGCGCACTTCGCGCCGCACGTCCTTGACGTAGGCGCGGATGCGGTCGTTCGGGCGGTAGCTTTCGCGGCCGATCTTTTCGGTGCGGCGCAGGATCGCCTCGCCACGGCCGATGTCGACGATGATGTTGCCGTATTCCTCGCGCTTGACGATGCCGTTGAGGATGGTGCCCTTGCGGTCCTTGAATTCCTCATACTGGCGGTCGCGCTCGGCTTCGCGGACCTTTTGCAGGATGACCTGCTTGGCCGACTGGGCGGCGATGCGGCCCAGATCGACGGGGGGAACCTCATCGACGATCACGTCGCCGACCTGGGGGTCCTTCAGATAGGGCTTGGCCTGGGCGACCGTCACCTGCGCCTGGTAGTTTTCGACCGCGTCATCCTCGACCACGGTGCGGACGCGGGTGAAGCTGGCGCGGCCCGTCTTGCGGTCGATCGCCACGCGGATGTCCATCTCGGCGCCGTAACGCGACTTCGCGGCGCGCGCGAGGCTTTCCTCCATCGCCTGGATCACCAGATCCGGGTCGATCATCTTTTCCCGCGCCACGGCTTCGGCTGTCTGCAACAGCTCGAGCTGGTTGGCTGACGTGATGGCCATTCTACTCCTCCTCGGACGTGTCTTGTTCGGTGTCGTGTTCGATATGGTCGAAGGCGGCCGGATCGACCGCCTCGGTCGCTTTCTTCTGCCTGAGCATCTCGGCGATCAGGTCGTCGGTCAGAACGAGCTTGGCGTCCGCCAGCCAGTCGAATTTCAGGCCGATGGTGCCTTCCTCGATCTCGATCAGCACCTCGTCGCCCTCGGTGCCGTTCAGGATGCCCTTGAAGCGCTTGCGGCCGTCGATCATCTCGGACGTTTCGATCCGCGCCTCGTAGCCCGCCCACTGTTCGAAATCCTTGAGCCGGGTCAGCGGCCGGTCGATACCGGGCGAAGAGACTTCCAGATTGTAGGCATCCTCGATCGGGTCTTCAACGTCGAGCGTCGCAGAAAGCGCGGTCGAGATGCGCCCGCAATCGTCGACGTCGATGCCGCCGTCGGGCCGGTCGGCCATGACCTGAAGGGTCTTGGTGTTGCCGCCCATCAGCCGGATGCGCACCAGCTCGAACCCCATGCCCTCGATCACCGGGGCGACGATGTCGGCCAGGCGGCGGTCGATGGCGGTCTTGGCGATCAGGTCGGACATCAGTCGATTCCAAAACAAAAAGGCGGGCCAGAGGACCCGCCGAACTTTCCGGTGGGCTGCGAGTTTGGACCCCGCAGCGCCTCTGTTGATGGCGATATAGGTCAAGAGGACCGGTTCTGCAAGCCATTCGCGCTTGGGCGTGTGGCTGGACCCGGCAGATAGTCGCGCAAAAGGACGAAGCGGTAGCCCTCGGCCCGCAGGCCTTCGATGACGCGGGGAAGCGCCTCGGCGGTGTGCCAGCCGCGCCCGTTGATATGGTAGATGAGGATGTCGCCGGGCCGCGTCATCCTGAGGGTCGTCGCGACGATATCCCTGGCCGATTCGCCTTTGACCGGATCGCCCACCGCCCATCGCCAGCCGACGATTCCCTGGCCAAGCCCGGCCACGAGCGCCTCGGTCCGCGCGTCGGAAGTGCCCGCCGGAAAGCGGAAGAGATGCGTCCGGCGGCCGGTTACCGCGAAAATCTCGTCGGTCGCGCGCGTCACTTCGCTTTGCACCCGCGCGTCGGACAGGCGCGGCATGTGGTTGTTGTGGCTCCAGGAGTGATTCTCGATCTCGACCGCATCCTGCGCGGCAAGCCAGCGGGCATCGCCCGCATTGTCGCGGGCGAACTTGCCGCCCATGAAGACGGTGAAGGGGATGTGGTTGGCCACCAGATAGTCCGCGATCCCGTGGTCAAGATGCGCGACCGCACCGGCCTCGCAGGCGTCAAAGGTCAGCGCCACGACCTTTTCGTCGGTTGCAAGCCGCTTCACGACCCCGGCGCCGGCCGGCGCGGCCAGCGCGAGGACAAGCGCGAGGCTATAGGAAAGGGCCCGGATCATGTGCGGCTGTCTAGGCCGCCGTCGCGACAAGCGCGAGGCTGCGGTCATCACAAATGCGGGACCGGGTCCGGCATTGGCGCCCTCAGGAAAAGGCGCTTTCCACGGCCCGGAGTCCCGCCATCGTCTCCTGGTAAAGCCGCGGGCTGGTGAAGTCGGGCCAGCTGGACAGTTTCACCGCCATGAAGCCCTTGTCCGGGGCGACCATCACCATCTGGCCGAAGACGCCGAAGCAATAATGGCGGCCCAGGGTGCTGTCCTCGATCCAGAACTGGTTGCGGTAGGAGCCGTTCGGCCAGTTGCGGTAGTTCTCGGCGTCGAAAAGCCCGTGCTTGCCGTGGCGGATGTCCTGGCACCAGCTTTCGGGGACGACCTGGCGGCCGTCGACCCGGCCCCGGTTCAGAAACATCAGCCCGAAGCGGGCCATGTCGCGCAGGGTGGCCTGGATGCCGCCGCAGGCCAGCCCGTAGCCCGCCCGGTCGACGGTGATGCGGGCGTCTTCGGCGGCGCCCATCGGCTGCCACAGGCGCTCGGACAGGATCTGCGGCAGGCGCTGGCCGGTGACACGCTCCATCGCATGGGCCAGAACGTCCGTCTCGATCGAGCGATAGCGGAAGCGGCTGCCATGCGGCGCCTCGCGCACCGAAAGGCCAAGGATCTGGTCCCAGATGGTGTCCGGCCAGTCGGACACATCGACCCCTTCGGGCGCCGGCTTCCAGCCCGAGCAATAGTCCGTCTTGCCGACGTCGCTGTCGCGGGCCTCATAGTCCTCGCTGTAGCGGGTGCCCGAGGTCATGTCGAACACCTGTTGCAGGCTCGCGCCGTCCCAGGCGGTCCGCGCCAGTTCCGGCAGGTAGGCCGTCACCGGTGCGGCCGGATCGAGAAGCCCCTCGCCAACCAGGCACCCGGCCGCCGCCGACGTCACGGATTTGGAGACGGACTGCAGCAGGTGCAGGCCTTCGGGTGTCATGCCGTTGTGGTAGCTTTCATGCAGGATGCGGCCGTCCTTCCACACCAGGATTGCGTCGGTGTAGGTGTCGTCGAGCATCCGGGCAAAAGTGGTCTGACTGCCGCCGGGCGCCGCATAGGCGAACTCGTCGAGCCGGCCGCCCGCGAGCGGCAAGGGCGAGGCCTGGGCGGCCCGGCGAATGGTGGCGGTGGGCACCAGTTCGGCGACATGCTGGAAGGCCCAGCGGTTCCAGGGCGCGCGGTCCCAGTCGATCAGCGGCACCCGCATGGCCGCAGGCGGCGGGCTGCCCGTCATGATCGGCGGGACCGGGTCGGAGTTCTTGTAGCTGGTCATGGTGGGCCCCCGATTGCCGCCTGCTGTGAGGCCGGAGCCTATGGGCGATGGAGGCGAATGGCAAACGGCTCGGGCGCGGGTCGGAGGGGAGAGGCGAAGTTCCCGCAGTCGCCCCTACCTGCTCAACCCCGCCGCCAGGCTCGGCTGGTCCAGCGCTGCAAAGCCGTAGTGCCTCAGCCAGCGCAGGTCGCTTTCGAAGAAGGCGCGCAGGTCGGGGATGCCGTATTTCAGCATGGCGATCCGGTCGATGCCCATGCCGAAGGCGAAACCCTGCCACTGGGCGGGATCGACCCCGGCGGCGGCCAGGACCTTGGGATGGACCATGCCGGACCCCAGAATCTCGAGCCAGCTCTCGCCCTCGCCGATCTTCAGGACGCCGCCTTCCCAGGAACAGCGGATGTCGACCTCGGCCGAAGGTTCGGTGAAGGGGAAGTGGCTGGCGCGGAAGCGCAGTTCGACCGAGGGCACCTCGAAGAAGGCGCGGCAGAATTCCTCGAGCGTCCATTTCAGGTTCGCCATCGAGATGTCGCGGTCGATGGCCAGCCCCTCGACCTGGTGGAACATGGGCGTGTGGGTCTGATCCATGTCCATACGGTAGACGCGGCCCGGCGCGATGACGCGGATCGGCGCGCCCTGGCCCTGCATGGCGCGGATCTGGACGGGCGAGGTATGGGTGCGCAGGACATGCGGCGGACGGGCGTCGCCTTCGGCGCGGGCCATGAAGAAGGTGTCGTGTTCCTGCCGGGCGGGATGTTCGGGCGCGATGTTCAGCGCGTCGAAGTTGAACCAGTCGCTTTCGATCTGCGGCCCCTCGGCCACGGCAAAGCCCATGTCGGCGAAGATCGCCGTGACCTCCTCGGTCACCTGACTGACCGGGTGGATCGTGCCCTGCCGACGGGGGCGGCCGGGCAGGGTCACGTCGAGCCATTCGTCCTTCAGCCGCGCGTCGAGCGCCGCATCGGACAGCGCGCTTTTCTTGGCGCGAAGGGCCGCGTCGATCTCGTCCTTCAGGCGATTGAGCGCCGCGCCGGCCGCCTGGCGCACGTCGGGCGCCATCTGGCCAAGCTCGCGCATCTTCAGGCTGATCTCGCCCTTCTTGCCAAGGGCGGCAAGGCGCAGATCCTCGAGCGCGGCCTCATCGGCCACCTTGCCGATCTGGTCCAGATATTTCGTCCTGAGCTCGTCCATCATCCGCTCCGTCCGTCCTTACGGTCAGTCCTTGCGCCAGCGTGCCGACAGGTCCGACCCGTCGCGGGCGAAAAGGAGCGGCAGCATCAGGCGGGCGCGATAAAGCCTGATACGGGCCAGAACCGCAAGGGCCAAGAGCCGCCCCCGGACCCCGCCCCGGATGCGTTTGGACCGAAGGACGCGTGGCGCATGGGCAATGGACGAGCCGGCAACGGCGAGCGTCCGGCCGACCCAGCGGACCCGGCCGAACGGTTCGGCGATGTAGAGGCCGAAGTCGTGGGCGGTGTGGCGGTCCCACTTGCGGGTCAGTTCGGCGAAACTTTCGCGGGCCGGGTGATAGACCCGCATATCGGGCGCCCAGATGATCGGGATGCCCAGCGCCTTGGCGCGCTGGCCCCAGTCGCGGTCCTCGGCCACGCCGATGCCGGCAAAGCCGCCGACCAGGTCGAAGGTGGTGCGGCGCATGGCCAGGTTGCCGGTGCCGGTGAAATGTTCGCGGCGGATGTAATGTTCCATGCGGTAACCGAACTCGGCCTCGAAACATTCGACGGCGGTCGGGCGGGCCGGGTCGGCATAGTGGATCTGCACGTCGCCGCCGATGACCTGCACGGCCGGATCGGCAAGGCCTGCGCGGATCGCGGCGATCCAGCCGGGGTCGGCCACGCAATCGGCGTCAAGGAAGGCGAGCATGTCGCCGGAGGACAGCGCGACCCCGTGGTTGCGGGCCGGGCCGGGGCCCTGCGTCGTCTCGCGCGCAAGGCGGACACCCGGATGGCGCGCCACCACCGCCTCGGGCATCGTCGTGGACCCGTTGTCGACCACGATGACCTCGGCCCCCGCGGCCTGCGGCATAAGCGCGGTCAGGCAGCGGTCCAGAAGGTCGGGTTGGTTGAAATGCGGGATGATGACGCTGAGCACTGGGCTGGGACCCTTCGGTTGCCCCCTGCTACCACAGACGGGGCTCTTTGCAAGCAACGGGCAGCCAAAGAAAAACCCCGCGCGGGACAGCCGGCGCGGGGTTTCGGGATTGTTGCGCGGTTCGCCGATCAGGCGGCGGCGCGGGCCTTTTCCACGACGGCCGCGAAGGCCGCCGGTTCGCTGACGGCCAGGTCGGCGAGGACCTTGCGGTCAACCTCGATCCCGGCCTTGGCGAGCGCGTTGATGAAGCGCGAATAGGTCAGCGATTCGTCGATGGCGCGGACGGCGGCGTTGATGCGCTGGATCCACAGGGCGCGGAAGTTGCGCTTGCGCGTCTTGCGGTCGCGGGTCGCGTACTGGTTGGCCTTGTCGACGGCCTGCGTCGCCGTGCGGAAGTTCGTGGAACGTGCGGCGTAATAGCCCTTGGCAGCCTTGATGACCTTGCGGTGACGGGCGTGCGTGACCTTGCCGGATTTAACGCGGGACATGGTTCAATCTCCTCAACGGTCGTAGGGCATGTATTTCTTGACGATCTTCGCATCCGAATCGGACAGGATCATCGTCCCCGTCGCTTCGCGGATGAATTTCGTCGAGCGTTTGATCATGCCGTGGCGCTTGCCTGCGACACCGGCCTTGACCTTGCCGGACGCCGTTGTGGAAAACCGCTTCTTTGCAGCGGATTTGGTCTTCATCTTGGGCATTTTCATCTCCTTGGAGTGAACGCGCGACTCGGCAATGCCGATGGCCGGCCGCGCGGGGATAGAGCGCGTCCCTATAGCCAAGCCCCCCGCGCATTGCAAGGGCCGCGCCCCCGTGCGACAGGAGGGCAGAACGGGGGTGGCGATGCGGCTGGTCTCTTTGTGGCTTTCTGGGCCGATACGCAACCTGGACCGTGTCTGCATGGCCAGCTGGCTGCGGCTTGGGCACGAGGTCGACCTCTATTCCTTCGGCCCGGTCGAGGGGCTGCCCGCAGGCGCCCGCCTGCTGGACGCGCGCGAGGTGCTGTCGCCCGACTGGATGGAAAGGATCAACCCCCTGCGCCGGCCCGAGCTGAAGGACCGCCAGCGGATCATGAACTATTCCGACCTGTTTCGCATCGCGCTCATGCAGCAGGGGCGCGGGCTTTGGCTTGATACCGACGTGATGCTGTTCCAAAGGCTGGAGGTCGACGAAAATCGACCCTATTTCGCCTGGGAAGACCGCACCCGGATCGGCAGCCCGGTCTTTTACGTGCCGCGCGGGAGCCCGATGCTGGCCGATTATGTCCAGGTTTATGACAGCCCCGACCTGATGCCGCACTGGCTTGGCTTTCGCCGCCGGGTGCTGAAGCCCCTCATCTGGCGGTTGCGCGGCCAGGACTGGTCGCCGGCCGATCTGGGGCTGACGATCTACGGCAATGACGCCTTCACGCGGCTGGCCAAGAAGCACGGGCTGGCGCGCCATGCCCTGCCCACGCGCAGCTTCTACGCCTGGAACGGCAAGGAGACGGGACGTTTCTTCGATCCGGCCCATGCCGACGATTTCACGGGCGACCCGCGCGTCCTGGGGCTGCATGTGCACTGGAAGCAGGACCCGAACCGGCGGCCGCGGCCCGGCTCGATGTTCGACAGGGCCTGGCAAGAGGTGCGCGCGCTTGTGCCCGACATTCCCTGGCAGGACTGACGTGATGGCAAATGCGCGGACCCGCCGGGAACGGGGCCGAATGGGTCGTGTCCGGGCTGCCGTCCGCCGATGGCCGGGCTAACGGTGGGTGCCGGTCGGGCGGGAAGGTTGGGGATGGTGACGGCGGATTTCGACGCTTTGGGGCATGAGGCGCAGCTTGCGGTCCTCTTGGACCTCGCCCGTGCCGCCACGGCCCGCTTCGATCTGCCGGACGGGCTGGCCATCCGGCTGGTGAACCTGTCGGAAAACGCCACTTACGAGGTTTCCGCGCCCGACGGGCGCCGCTGGGCGCTGCGCATTCACCGCGAGGGCTATCATTCGAAGGCCGCCATCGCGTCCGAACTGACCTGGCTGACGGACCTGCGGGCGAAGGGCATCGTGGTGACGCCGGTGCCGGTTCCGGGCCGGGATGGACAGATCATCCAGGTCGTGCCCCACCCCCGGATGGCCCGGCCGCGCCATGTTGTCCTGTCGCACTGGGAAGCCGGGATCGAGCCCGACATCAGCCACGACCTGATCGCGCCCTTCCGTGTGCTGGGCGAGACGGCGGCGCGGATGCATGGCCATGCGCAGGGCTGGAAACGGCCAGACTGGTTCACGCGGCAGGTGTGGAATTTCGACACTGCACTGGGGGAAAACCGCCCCCATTGGGGCCGCTGGCGCGAGGGGATGGGGGTCGATGCGGTAAAGGCACGGCTGTTCGGGCGCACCGTCGCGCGGATCGGCGAGCGGCTTGCGGCCTATGGCGCGGGGCCGGACCGGTTCGGGCTGATCCACTGCGACCTGAGGCTCGCGAACCTTTTGATCGACGGGCCGGACGTGAAGGTGATCGACTTCGACGACTGCGGCTTTTCCTGGTTCATGTATGATGCGGCGACGCCGGTGTCGTTCTACGAGCACGAACCGCAGGTCCCGGACCTGATCGAGGCCTGGGTCGAGGGCTACCGCCGCGTGCGACCCTTGCCGCAGGCGGACGAGGCGGAGATCCCGACCTTCGTCATGCTGCGCCGGCTGCTGCTGGTGGCCTGGATCGGGTCGCATTCCGAAACCGACCTCGCGCGGTCGATGGGGCTGGCCTATACCGAGGGGACCATGGGGCTGTGCGACCGCTACCTGACGCGCTTCGGCTGACCGAGGGCGCAGGCGGCCGCCGCCCGGCGAAAAACCGCTAGGTCCGGGTCCGGCGCGGCGCTAGCCTTTCCGCCGTCGTCCCTTGCCTCTGCGGACCCCGCATGCCACCCTTAGAATCATTCTAACTGCGGGCCCGCCCCGCCCCACCCTACAGGAGGACCCATGAGCGCTCCCGAAGAACACAAAGGCACCTGCCCCGTCGTGCATGGCGCCATGACGACGACCGGGGACACGGTCATGGCCTTCTGGCCCAAGGCCCTGAACCTGGACATCCTGAGCCAGCATGACACCAAAACAGACCCTTACGCGGCTGAATTCGATTATGTCGAGGCGGTCAAGACGCTCGACTTCGCGGCGCTGAAGCGGGATCTGACGGCGCTGATGACCGACAGCCAGGACTGGTGGCCGGCGGACTATGGCCATTACGGCGGCCTGATGATCCGCATGAGCTGGCACGCCGCCGGCACCTACCGTTCGGCCGACGGCCGGGGCGGCGCAGGGTCGGGGAACCAGCGCTTCGCGCCCCTGAACTCGTGGCCGGACAACGCCAACCTCGACAAGGCGCGGCGGCTTCTGTGGCCGATCAAGAAGAAATACGGCAACAAGCTCAGCTGGGCCGACCTGATCGCCTATGCGGGCACCATCGCCTACGAATCGATGGGTCTGAAGACCTTTGGCTTCGGCTTCGGGCGCCCCGACATCTGGGGGCCGGAAAAGGACACCTACTGGGGGTCCGAGCGCGAGTGGCTGACGAGCGAGCGCTACGACAGCGACGACGACCGCACCAGCCTGGAAAACCCGCTGGCCGCCGTGGTCATGGGGCTGATCTACGTGAACCCCGAGGGGGTGAACGGCAAGCCCGACCCGCTGCGCACCGCCAAGGACATCCGCGAGACCTTCGGCCGCATGGGCATGGACGACGAGGAAACCGTGGCGCTGACCGCCGCCGGCCACACCGTCGGCAAGGCGCATGGCAACGGATCGGCCAAGACGCTCGGCCCGGCGCCGGAAGGCGCGCCCCTGCAGGACGCGGGCCTTGGCTGGGTGAACACGGCGCGCGGCATCGGGTCGGACACGGTCACGAGCGGTATTGAGGGCGCCTGGACGACGAACCCGACCAAGTTCGACGGCGGCTTCTTCGACATGCTTCTGAACCATGACTGGGAACTGCGGCGCTCGCCCGCCGGGGCCCAGCAGTGGATGCCGGTCAAGATCGCCGAGGCGGACATGCCGCCGGACGCCGAGAATCCCGGCGAGAAGCGCCTGCCGGTCATGACCGACGCCGACATGGCGATGAAGATGGACCCGATCTACCGCGAGATTTCCGAGCGGTTCCACAAGGACCACGAGGCGTTCCGCAAGGCTGCCGCGCGGGCCTGGTTCAAGCTGACGCACCGCGACATGGGCCCGCGCGCGCGCTACATCGGGCCGGACGTTCCGGCCGAGGATCTGATCTGGCAAGACCCTATTCCGGCCGGAAAGACCTCTTACGACGTAGCGGGGCTGAAGGCCGCCATCGCCGCTTCGGGCCTGCCCGTCGCCGATCTGGTGGCGACGGCCTGGGACAGCGCGCGGACCTACCGGCAGTCGGACAAGCGCGGCGGTGCCAATGGCGCCCGCATCCGCCTTGCGCCGATGAAGGACTGGGACGGCAACGAGCCGGCCCGTCTGGCGAAGGTCCTGTCGGTCCTCGAACCGCTTGCCGCGCGCTTCGGCGCCTCGCTGGCTGATACGATCGTCCTTGCGGGCAATGTCGGTGTCGAGCGGGCGGCGAAGGCGGCCGGCGTGGACCTGGACCTGCCCTTCACCCCCGGTCGCGGCGATGCGAGCCAGGCCCAGACGGACGCGGACAGCTTCGCCTTCCTCGAACCGCTGGCCGACGGCTTCCGCAACTGGCAGAAGAAGGACTATTCGGTCACGCCGGAAGAGATGATGCTGGACCGCACCCAGCTCATGGGCCTGACCGCGCCGGAAATGACCGTCCTGACCGGCGGCCTGCGCGCGATCGGCGCCAACCATGGCGGCGGCAAGCAGGGCGTGTTCTCGGCCAATCCGGGGGCACTCACGACCGAGTTCTTCACCACGCTGACGGACATGGGCCTGAAGTGGGTGCCGAAGGGCAAGAACAGCTACGACATCGTCGAGCGCAAGTCGGGCGCGGTGAAGGGCACGGCCTCGCGCGTCGATCTGGTCTTCGGCTCGAACTCGATCCTCAGGGCCTATGCCGAGTTCTACGCCCAGGACGACAACCGTGAGCGCTTCGTCAAGGACTTCGCCAGGGCCTGGACCAAGGTGATGGACGCCGACCGTTTCGACGTGAAGCGCTAGAAGGACGCCGACCAAATCGGTTCGCATGGCAGAGGCCGGCGCCTCTGCCATGCGAAGGCCATGTCATTTGTCCCGGCCGATGGCCCCCAAGGCCATCGGCCAGCGCCCGCCCCGCCATCGGCGGGCGCTTCCGCGCCCACCGGGGCAGGCGCCGGCCTTTGACATTGCGTGACATCAGCGGTCCAGCGGCACCGTTCCCACACGGTCGGGGGAAACGCGGTGCGTTTCCTGATCCCGACCGGCCAGGTCGCGCTAGAGCGAAAGGGTATCCGTCAGCCCGAAGCCGCCGACAGGACAAGCCAGCCGGTCAGTTCCGCGACCTGCTGGCTTGCGCCCAGCACATCCCCCGTCTGGCCCCCGATCTTCGCGCGGGCCAGACGGGCCAGCGCGAGGACGGCCACGGCCATAAGCGCGAAGGCCAAAATGGCGCGATCGGGCTGGAACAGAGCCTGAATCGCCAGACCAATCAGCAAAACCACCGCCACCTGCGGCCCGCTCAGACCGCCTGCCGCCCGGCCAAGCCCGTCGGTCCGCGCCGGCGGCAGGAGCCAGAGCGGCAGCACCATCAGCGCCCGGCTTGCCGCCGCGACCCCGATCAGGGCGGCGGGGTGCCCGGCGAGCGCGGCGATGGCCCCGATCCTGAGGCCAACCGACAGGATCAGCGCCAGGACGCCGTAGCTGCCGACCCGGCTGTCGCGCATGATCTCGAGCCGCCGCGCCTTGTCGCGCCCACCCCAGAAGCCGTCGGCCAGGTCGGCCAGGCCGTCCTCGTGCAATGCGCCGGTCGCGATGACCCCTGCGCCGATGGCCAGAAGGGCCGCGACGAGGGGCGGCAGGCCAAGGCACGTGGCGACCCACAGGACCAGTGCGGACAATGCTCCGACCAGCGCGCCCGCAAGGGGCCAGGCCCAGGCCGCCCGTCCCATGTCCGGCGCGGGGCCAGCCAGCCGCCCGGCCAGCCCCCCGGCCGGCAGCCGGGTCAGCGTCATCAGCGCCAGACGCAGTTCGTCCAGGCGGCCGGTAAGGTTCATGCTTCCGACACGCCGGCCTCGCCGAAGGTCGCCATGCCGTTGTGGCAGGCGAGTGCCGACCGGACGATGCCAAGCGCGAGCGCGGCGCCCGATCCTTCGCCGAGCCGCATGTCGAACTCGAGAACCGGGCGCTTGGCGATGGCCGCCAGCAGCCGGAGGTGGCCCGGTTCGGCGCTGACATGGCCGACAAGGCAATGGTCCAGAAGGCGGGGGTCGGCGGCGTAAAGCACCGACGCGGCGGCCGTGCAGATGAACCCGTCGAGGATCACCGGAATGCGCGCCGCCCGCGCCGCCAGGACCGCGCCGCAGATCGCGGCCTGTTCGCGGCCACCCAGGGCGGCAAGGATGGCGCCCGCGTTGCCGCTCGCGCCGGCATGACGGGTCAGCCCGCGTTCGATCGCGCCCACTTTCCGCGCGATTCCGGCTGGATCAGAGCCTGTTCCGGGGCCGACCCAGTCCGCCACCGCACCCCCGAAGAGCGCCGAGGTCAAGGCGGCGGCGACGGTCGAATTGCCGATCCCCATCTCGCCCAGGATCAGGATGTCGGCGCTTTCGTCCACCGCCGCCGCGCCCCGGTTCAGGGCTTCCAGCGCCTCTGCCCCGGTCATCGCCGGGCCCTCGGTGAAGTCCGCCGTCGGGTGGTCAAGGTCAAGCGCCACGACCGACAGGTCTGCCCCGTTCACCTGGCAAAGCTGGTTGATCGCCGCCCCGCCGCCTTCGAAGTTCGCGACCATCTGTGCGGTCACGGCCTGCGGATAGGGGTTCACGCCTTGGGCGCAGATGCCGTGGTTTCCGGCAAAGACCAGCGCCTGGGCGCGCCAGATCTCTGGCCTGGGGGTCGCGCGCCAGGCGGCCATGAAGGCCGCGATCTCTTCCAGCCGGCCAAGCGAGCCCGGGGGTTTGGTCAACTGGTCCTGCCGGGCGCGGGCGGCGGCTTCGGACGCGCTGTCGGCGGCCGGCAGGCGGTCGGCAAGGGTCGGCAGGTCCGACAGGGAGGCTAGGCTGAAGGTCATGTCATTTCACTTTCAGAGGCAGGCCCGCGACGGCAAGGACGACCTCGTCCGCCACCGCCGCGACCTGCTGGTTGAGCGTCCCGGCCGCATCGCGGAAGTCGCGCGCCAGCCGGTTGTCGGGCACGATCCCCTGCCCCACCTCGTTCGTGACCAGAACGACAGGCGCGGTCTGGCGGGTCAGGCAGTCACACAAGGCCCGCGCCTCGGCCGGCCAGTCACGCTCGGCCAGCATCAGGTTGGTGAGCCACAGGGTCAGGCAGTCCACAAGCCGCGCCGGGCCGCCATCCGTCCGGTCGAGAACCTGCACAAGATCGAAGGGCGCGGGCGCGTCCTGCCATTCGGGACCGCGCCGCGCGCGGTGGGCGGCGACGCGGGCGGCCATCTCGTCGTCCCGGACCTCGGCCGTGGCGATGTAGATCGCGCGCGGGCCGAAAGAGAGCGCGCGCGCCTCGGCGATCCGGCTCTTGCCGGACCGGGCGCCGCCGGTGATGAGGATGGACATGCCCATGGGAGGGTGACAAAGCAGAAAGGCCGGGGGCGCGGAAGGGGGAATGCGACAGTGGATGGTCGGGCCGCGACAGGTGAACTGGTGTTGATCCGCCATGCGCCGGCGCTCAATGGCGGGCGGCTTGCGGGTCGGACAGACGTGGCGGCGGACCTGTCGGACGCCGCGGCCCTGGCGGCGACGGCCGGGCGGGCGGGGGTGCCGGTGCGGCTTCTGACCAGCCCCGCGCGGCGCTGCCGGGACACGGCGGCGGCGCTTTGGCCAGGTCGTGCTGCGGGGGATGACGCGCGCCTGTGGGAACAGGATTTCGGCCAGTGGGAAGGGGTGCCCTTCGCCGACCTGCCCGACCTTGGCCCGCTTTCGCCCGGGGCGCTTGCGCTCCACTGCCCGCCGGGCGGCGAAAGTTTCGCGGACCTTTGCGCCCGCGCGGCCCCGGCGCTGGCGGAACTGGCCGAAGGTGGCGCGACCATCGTTGCCCATGCCGGCACCGTCCGGGCGGCGCTCGCCCTCGCCCTCGGGTCCCCGGCGGCGGCACTGGCGTTCGAGGTTCAGCCCCTGTCCGTCACCCGCCTGAGGCGCCTTTCCGGCGACAACTGGGTCATCCGCAGCGTCAACGTCACCTGATTGGCGCCTATCGGTCGCTTTCGCCTGTCGCCTTCCCCGGTCAAGCTGCTATGTCGTCCAGGATCGAAGGGGACCCCCGAATGACGAGTGCAGGCCTGATGTTCATCGCCTTGGCGATTGATGCGGTGGTCGGTTGGCCGCGGCCGCTCTTTCAACTGATCGGCCATCCGGTGACCTGGCTCGGGGCGCTGATCGACAGGCTGGACCATTGGCTGAACATCGACGGAACCGAGCCCGGCGCGCGCAAAATCGCGGGGCTGATCTCGGCGCTTCTGGTCATCGCGGTTGCGGCGGCGGTGGGGATGGTGCTCAGCTGGGCGCTGCCGGACAGGCTGACGGGGGTCCTTCTGGGGGCGGTCCTGGCCTGGCCCTTGCTTGCGGCGCGGTCGCTTTATTCCCATGTCGCCGATGTTGCCCGTCCGCTTGCGGCGGGCGACCTGGGCGGCGCGCGGCAGGCGATCGCGCAGATCGTCGGGCGCGATCCGGAAGGACTGGACGAGGCGGGACTGGCGCGCGCCGCGCTCGAAAGCCTGGCTGAAAATGCCTCGGACGCGGTGATCGCGCCCCTTTTCTGGGGGCTGCTGCTCGGTCTGCCGGGGCTTTTTGCCTACAAGGCGATCAACACGCTCGATTCGATGATCGGCCACAAGACACCCCGCCATCAGGAGTTCGGCTGGGCCTCGGCCCGGATCGACGATGCGGCGAACCTTCTTCCGGCGCGGCTGACGGGGCTTCTCTTCGCCATCGTCTCGCCCCACCCCCGCGACGCGCTCGAGACGATGTTGCGGGACGCGCGCCACCACCGCTCGCCGAACGGCGGCTGGCCCGAGGCGGCGCTCGCGTCGGCGCTCGGGGTGCGGCTTTCGGGTCCGCGCGCCTATCATGGACAGATGTCGGACGAGCCCTGGATCAATGGGCAGGCGCACGACCCCGATTCGGGCGACCTGACGCGGGGCCTGCGGCTCTATCGCACGATGGTGGGGCTTTTCGCGGCCTTCCTGGCAATCCTGTGGCTTCTGTGACGGGCTAAAGGCGGCGCGCCGCCGAAAGGCCCGCGTGGCGGCCCGACGCGAGGCAGGCGGTCAGAAGGTATCCGCCGGTCGGCGCCTCCCAGTCGAGCATTTCGCCGGCCGCAAAGACACCGGGCAGGGCTTTCAGCTCCAGTTCGTCGGTCAGGGCGTCTGCCGTTATGCCGCCGGCGCTGGAAATGGCCTCTGCCAGCGGCCGGGGGCCCTGGTGGCGGACCGGAAGCGCCTTCACCAGGGCGGCGAGCGCCGCCGGGCCGTCAGGCAGGGGGCGCCCCCATTCGAGGAAAAGCGCAAGTTTCACCGGGTCGGGCAGGATGGTGCGGCGCAGGTGGTTGCCGATCGACTGCTTGCCCTGCGGGCGGTTCAGGCGGCGGAACACCTCGGTCTGGTCAAGGTCGGGCGCCAGGTCCAGCGTCAGGGGGGCACCGTCGCGGACCGGGGCGGCAAGCTCGTAAATGCCGCCGCCTTCGATCCCGCGTGCCGACAGGACGAATTCGGCGCGGACTGGGCGGCCCACTGTGCGGCCCCCGGCGCTGAGGGCCACGCCCTTGACCGGCCGGCCAAGGTGCGGCGCCATGCGGTCGGACCAGGCGACCGCCAGCCCCATGTTAGCGGGCCGAAAGGGGGCGATCCCGACGCCTTTGTCGGCCAGCCAGGGCACCCAGGCCGCGTCGGAGCCAAGCCGGGGCCAGCTTGCGCCACCAAGGGAAAGGATCGTGACTTCGGGAGTAACGTCCTGCGGGCCATCGGGTGTGTCGAACATGAGCGACTGCCCCCGAAACCCCGTCCAACGCCAGCGCGTCCGGACCTCGGCCCCGCGTTCGGACAGGCGCGCGGCCCAGGCGCGGAGGAGGGGCGAGGCCTTCATGCCGACGGGAAAGACCCGCCCGCTCGATCCGGTAAACAGTGTCTGTTCCAGCCCGATTGCCCATTTCTGCACCGCTGGCGGGCCGAAGTCGCGGACCAGTGCACGGATGCGGGGATCGCTGATCCGGGCGGCGAAAGCTGTGGGGTCCTCGTCCTTGGTCAGGTTCAGGCCGGACTTGCCCGCCATCAGGAACTTTCGCGCCAGGGTCGGTTTCGCCTCGGCGATCAGGGGCCGGATGCCGCGTTCGGTCAGAGCCTCGGCCGCCATCAGGCCAGCCGGACCGCCGCCGATGACCAGGGCCCTCATGCGGGCGTCCTCATGCCAGCGCGGCCAGAAGCCCGGCCTGAACGGAGGGCGCGGCGGCGAGGCAGCCGTCGTTCAAGGGGGTCGGGCGGTTGTAGCACAGGGGCGCGCCGGTCCGGTCGGTGACGGTGGCCCCGGCCCGTTCGGCGATCAGTCCCCCCGCCGCGCTGTCCCATTCCCAGACGCGCTTCAGCGTCATCATCCCGTCAAAGGCGCCTTCGGCCACCAGGCACAGCCGCCAGGCGATCGAGGATCGGAACATCCGCCGCACCGGGGGCACCGTGCGCCCAAGCCAGTGTTCCGGCGCGAGCGTGGCCCGAGAGGTCAGGACCGTCGCCTCGGCCAGCTCTGCCCGGCGCGAGGCGTGGATGGGTGCGCCGTCGCAGAGCGCGGGACCGTCGATCGTGGCGGAATAGAGCCTGTTTTGCGCGGGCAGGTAGACGACCCCCACCGATGCGCAACCCCCTTCGGCGATGGCCAGAGACACGGCGAAATCCGGGGTGCCGTCCAGAAAGGCGCGGGTGCCGTCGATCGGGTCGATGATGAAGGTGCGGCGGGCTTGCAGGCGGTCGGGATCGTCGGCGCTTTCTTCGGACAGCCAGCCGTAGTCGGGGCGGGCGGTGCGCAGGTCGGCCGACAACATCCGGTCGACGGCCAGGTCCGCCGCGCTGACCGGGCCGGCGCCGTCCGGCTTTTCCCAGGCCTCGGGCGACTGGCGCCAATGGCGCATGGCGATGGTTCCGGCCGCCCGTGCGGCGTCGGTCAGAAGGCTCAGATCGTCGGCCGGACGGCTTCCGCTCATGTCCCGGCGACGGTCAGCCCGTCGATCAGCAGGCTCGGCACCACATGGCTCAGGTGGGTGCGGGCGTCGTTTGCCGGCACGATCCGCATGAGCATGTCCCGCAGGTTCCCGGCGACGGTGCATTCGTTCACCGGGCAGACGACCGCGCCATTCTCGACCCAGTAGCCCGAGGCGCCGCGCGAATAATCGCCCGTCGTCGGGTTGATCGAGGCGCCGAGGAAGCCCGTGATCCAGAGCCCCGTCCCCATGTCGCGCATCAGGTCGGCGCGCGAGGCGGTTCCTTGGGTCAGCATCACGTTGCCGATCGCGGGCGACGGCGGCGCCGAGGTTCCGCGCGAGGCATTGGCGGTCGATTGCAGCCCAAGCCGCCGCGCGGTGCCCAGGTCGAGCGTCCAGCCCATCAGGACGCCGTCCTTCACGATGTCACGGGCGCGGGTCGCCAGCCCCTCGCCGTCGAAGGGGCGCGAGCCCGAGAGGCGGGGACGGTGGGGATCTTCGCTCAGCGAAAGGCCGGCGGGCAGGACCGGCTTGCCCATGCCATCCCGCAGCCACGACGCGCCGCGCACGATGGCGCTGCCGTTCGTTGCCGACAGAAGATGCCCGATCAGGCTACCGGCGATGCGTTCGTCGAACAGGACCGGGAAGGTGCCCGTCACGGGCTTGCGCGCTCCCGCCCGCGCGACAGTGCGTTCGCCCGCGAGCCGGCCGATGTCCTCGGCCGAGGGCAGGTCAGCGCCCCAGGCGCGCGATTCCGCGGCCCAGTCGCGCTCCATCCCCAGCCCCTCGCCGGTGATGGCGACCGCCGAGATCGAGCGCGACGACCGGCCATAGCCGCCCTGAAAGCCGTTCGTGCCGGCCATGTGAATGCGCCGGCGCGCGAACGAGGCCGATGCCGCGTCCATCTGGCTGACGCCAGCGACCGACAGGGCGGCGGCCTCGGCCGCGCGCGCGTCACGCTCAAGGTCCGCTGCCGTGGGGTCAGCGGCCGGATCATCAAGCTCCAGCCCGCCGCCATCGCGCACGGCCGCAAGGTCCGACGGATCGGCGAGCCCGAGGCTTTCGTCGAGCGGCGCCTCGCGCGCCATGGCGACGGCGCGTTCGGCCATGTCGGCAATGGTGCGGGCCGAGAGGTCAGAGGCCGACACCGCCGCCTGACGCTTGCCGACCATGACCCTCAGGCCGATCTCGACCCCCTCGGACCGTTCGGCCTGTTCCAGGACGCCTTGCCGCACGTCGACCGAGATCGCGGTGCCGTCGACCGCCATCGCATCCGCCTCGGTCGCACCCGCCGCCTTTGCCGCCTTCAAGAGCGCTTCCGTCAGATCGCCCAGCCTGTCCGTCATGTCAGTCCCCTATGCCTTGCCCCAGACATAGGGTGCAGCGCGCGCAGAAGAAAGGCCGCCCGCGCTGGCGGACGGCCCCATGTTCGTGCCGTGGAGGGCGGATCAGCCCATCTTCTGGCCGTTCACATACATGCCGTCGTCCTTGAACTCGATCGTGGTCTTGACCGCGTCGTCGCCCGCCGGAACGGTGAACATGCCCAGCATCATCTTGTAGCCCATGACCTGATCCGCCGGCAGCAGGCCCATGGACGAGAGCGTGTCCATCAGCTTCATCGCGCCGGTCAGCGACAGGTCCACCTTGCCGGTGGGCTTCGGGGCCGGACCCGAGTTGTCGAAGGTGAAATCGCCGGTCCCGGTCAGGTCGGCGCCCAGCGCCTTGACCTGAAGGGCGTTGATCTTGGCCGCGTCAGCCTCGAACGGCGGGCTCGAGGTGGGGCCGTCGCCGACCTTGTGGGTCTTTTCGAACTCGGCCATCTGCGCCTCGTCGAACAGGTCGACCAACGGCTTCAGCTGGGCCGACAGGTCCAGAAGGATGTTCGCCGGATCGTGCGGCAGCTTGCCTTCGGCGTCGAACATCTTCCACAGCGAATCGGAAATCTGCAGGCCGTCGATGTTCAGCTTCAGTGCAGCGGGCTGGGCCGTGTCGGACTTCATGACCGGGATGGCAAAGGACGAGCCGATCTTGGCGATGCTCAGGTCGACCGGCATCGGCATGGGACCGGCGACGGTAACCTTGAAGTCCTGCGCGTTGCTGTCCGAGCTGATGCCCTTCTGGGACAGGGCGAAGGTCGTCGATTGCGCGCCGCCCGACAGGTCGACGTTGACCTTGCCGTCCGGCCCGTCAGCCGAAATCTTGCCGGTGACCGAGCTGGCTTCGACCGCGTAGCCAAGGTCGAGCCCGCCTGCGATCGCCTTGCCGATGTCCGCCTCTGCGCCAAGCGGCGAGGCGAAGTTGACCTTGGCCGACAGGCCCGCGACGCCGATGTCGGCATTCACCGCTTTGCCCTTTTCGTCCTTGCCGTCCACGATGATCGACAGGGCCTGCGCGGTTGCGCCGCCGTCCGCCTTGCGCGTCGCACCGTCGGTCTTGATCTCGGTCTGCCCGTCAAGACCAGACAACTTGACCGCGACGTCGACCGACTTCGGCGCATCGGCGGGCGTGCCCTTCGGGGGCACAAACTTCGTCGCGGCGGTGATTTCGGCCGCCGTCGTCTTGGCGACCATGTCCTCGGGCGTGCCGCTGACGTTCGTGACATACCCGCTTTGCGTCAGGTCGATCGCCTGCACGATCGGTTCGCCCTTTTCCGGCGTGACCGTCATATTCCAGGTCGACTTTTCGGGCAGGGTCACGTCGACCGAGCCGTCGCCCTTGTCGGTCAGGCGCAGTTCGCCCATGGCCACTTCGCTGACGACCTTGCCGTCTTTGCTGGTCGTGCTTTTCACGTCCTTCAGGACCAGCGCGGCGCCATCGCGCGATTCGGTCGCGGTGATGACCGACCCCATCGAGGCGCTGTAATCCTTGTAGGCCTGCCAGACCTGTTCCGGTGTCATGTCGGCACGGGCGAGTGTCGCGCACATCACCGCGCTGACGAAGATCGCGGCGCCAAGGGGTTTCGCAAATGTCATTTTCAACCTTTCCGGCAGCTTTCTGCCCATCTATGGGCGCAACGGGCCCGTGCACAATCACCGGGGCACACTGGCATTCCGGAGCTCAACGGTGCTTATATGTGTCGGAAATCGGCGGAAATAGGGCAAGTGATGATCGAGCTGGAAACGGACGGCGGATTCTGGATTGCGACGATCCGCCGACCGGGCAAGGCCAACTCGCTGACCGCCACGATGCTGGCCGATCTGGGCGATATCGCGCGGCGGGCGAAGGGGCAGGCGCGGGCGCTGGTCCTGACCGGCGAGGGGCGGGTCTTTTCGGCTGGCGCCGACCTTGACGAGGCGCGGGCGGGGCTTGCGACATCGCCCCTTTGGGAAGAGCTTTCGGGCGCGATCACCGGCCTGCCCTGCCTGACGATCGCCGCGCTGAACGGCACGCTCGCTGGCGGGGCGTTCGGCATGGCTCTGGCCTGCGACCTGCGGCTTTCCGTGCCCGAGGCGCGGTTCTTCTACCCGGTCATGCGGCTTGGCTTTCTGCCGCAACCGTCGGACCCCGGTCGTCTGGCGGCGCTGGTCGGACCGGCGCGGGCGTCGCTCCTTCTGATGGCGGGCGCGAAGGTCGAGGCGCCCGAGGCGCTGGCCTGGGGCCTGGTGGACCGGCTGGTGGCACCGGACGCCCTTCTTGACGAGGCGCGGGCGCTGGCCGCTGACGCCCTGGCGGCCGATCCTGACCATGCGGCGGCCATCAAGGCGTTGATCCGCGCCGCGCGGGCGGCCTGAGGGGGATCATGGCGCGTTCACTTGCCCTGGGGCTTTACCTGATGCTCGCCGACCGGGGTGCGCCCGACGTCCGGCCGCCGCGCGCCCCACGCCCGGACGGCCCGCTTCTGTGGGTCAATGCCGCGACCGGCACGCGGCCCGAGGCAATGGACCAGCTGATACGCGGTCTGACGGCCAGCCGGCCGGGGCTTGCGGTCCTTGTGACCTCGGAAGCGACCCCGCCGCCCGAGGGGGTCGATTGCCTGACCGACCTGCCGCCCCCCGACCGGGGGCCGTCGGTGCGGGACTTCCTGAACCACTGGCGGCCCGACGCCGCGCTCTTCCTTGGCAGCGACCTGCCGCCCGCGCTGGTGACAGAGGCGCATGAGCGGCGCCTGCCGATGATCCTGGCCGATGCGCAGCTCGACCCCGGCGCCACCAGCTTCTGGCGGCGGGGGATGGTGGCGTCGGTGCTGGCGCGGTTCGACCGGATCCTTGCGCGGGACGCGGCGAGCGCCATGGCCCTGCAACGGCTGGGCGGGCGGGCGCTGCCGGTCGAGCGTGCGGGCCATATCGAGGCGGTCCCGGACCCCCTGCCCTGCAACGAGGCCGAGCGCGAGGTGATGGCCGACCTTCTGCGCGCGCGGCCCGTGTGGTTCGCCGCCGCCTGCCCCGAGACCGAGGAAGAGGCGGTCATCGCTGCCCATATCCATGCGATGAGCCATGCCCACCGGCTGCTTCTGATCCTGGCGCCGACCGATCCGGCGCGGGTCGAGCCCCTGATCCAGCGCCTGACGGACGAGGGGCTGATCGTCGCCGCCCGCGCCCGGGACGAAGAACCCGACCCCGAGGTGCAGGTCTACCTGACCGACGGGCCGACCGAGATGGGGCTCTGGTATCGGCTCGCGCCCGTCACCTGGCTTGGCGGCAGCCTTGCGGGGCCGGCGATCCGCAATCCTGCGGAACCGGCGGCACTCGGCTCGGCCATCGTCCATGGGCCGGCGGGCGAGCCGCATGGCGCCGCGCTCGCCCGGCTGGCCGAGGCGCGGGCGACGCACGCAATCCAGCGGGCAGCGGACCTGCCGGGGGCGATCGCCGAGCTGATCGCGCCCGACAAGGCGGCGCTTCTGGCGGCGAATGCCTGGGTTGCGACCTCGTCCGGGGCCGAGGCGGTGGACCGCATCGTGGGGGCGACGCTTTCGGCGCTCGACCGGGTGGCCTGATGCGCGCGCCCGCCTTCTGGAACCACCCGCCCGGCGCTCTCGCGTGGGGCCTGTCGCCGCTCGGCGCGCTTTACGGCTGGGCAACGGCGCGGCGGCTGGCGGGGGCAGAGCCTTTCAAGGCGGGCGTGCCGGTCATCTGCGTCGGCAACCTGAGTGCCGGGGGGACGGGCAAGACACCGACGGTGATGGCGCTGGTGCAGATGCTGGGCGCGCGGGGGCGCGCGGTGCATGTGGTCAGCCGGGGGCATGGCGGGCGGCTTGCCGGGCCGGTCGGGGTCGATCCGGCGCGGCACGCGGCGGCGGACGTGGGGGATGAGCCCCTGCTTCTTTCGGCCTTCGCGCCGGTCTGGATCGGTCGTGACCGGGCGGCGGCGGCACGGGCGGCGGCGGCGGCCGGGGCCGAGGTCATCGTGATGGACGACGGCCACCAGAACGGGGGCCTTGCCAAGGACCTGACGCTGATCGTCGCCGACGCGGCGCAGGGCTTCGGCAACGGCTTCTGCCTGCCCGCCGGCCCGCTGCGCGAGCCCGTGGCGGTCGGTCTGGCCCGCGCCGACCTGCTGCTGACGCTCGGCCCCCTGCCCGCGCAAGATGCCTTCACCGACCGCTGGGGCCCGCAGGTGACGCTTCCGCGCCTGACGGGCCGGGTCGAGGTCTTGCCGACGGGGATGGACTGGGACGGCCTGCCGGTCCTTGCCTTCGCCGGGATTGGCCAGCCGGAGAAGTTCTTTGCCACGCTTCGCGGCCTTGGCGCGCAGATCGTCCGCGCCGAGGGGTTTCCCGACCACGCGCCCTATTCGGCGGCGATGATCCAGCGGCTTCAGGCCGATGCGCGGCGGATGGGGGCGCAGCTGGTGACCACGGAAAAGGATGCGGTGCGGCTGCCCGAGGGTGTGCGTCCACAGGTGCTGACGCTGCCAGTCAGGCTGACCTTCGACGACCCCGCCCCCCTTGTCGGCGCGCTGGATCGGCTGGGGCTCTAGGCCCGCCAGGTCGGGTGGAAGAGGCCGGCGGGCGAGAGGGTGAAGATCTCGCACCCCGTCGCGGTCACGCCCACCGCATGTTCGAACTGGGCCGACAGGCTCTTGTCACGGGTCACGGCGGTCCAGTCGTCGGCCAGGACCTTCGTCTCTGGCCGGCCGAGGTTCACCATGGGCTCGATGGTGAAGAACATGCCTTCCTCGAGCCGCGCGCCCGCGCCGGGGCGGCCGTAGTGCAGGACGTTCGGCGCGGCATGGAAGACCCGGCCAAGGCCGTGGCCGCAGAAGTCGCGCACCACGGACATGCGGTTTGCTTCGACATAGGTCTGGATGGCGTTGCCGATGTCGCCGAAAGTGGCACCCGGGCGCACGACCTCGATCCCGCGCATCAGGGCGTCGTGCGTAACCTGGATCAGCCGTTCGGCCTTGCGGCCCAGATCGCCCGCCACATACATGCGGCTCGTGTCGCCGAACCAGCCGTCGACGATCACGGTCACGTCGATGTTCAGGATGTCGCCGTCCTTCAGGACCTTCGGCCCCGGAATCCCGTGACAGACGACATGATTGACCGAAATGCAGCTTGCGTGCTGATAGCCGCGATAGCCGATGGTGGCCGAGATGACGCCGAGCCGCTCGACTTCGGCCCGGATGAAATCGTCCAGGATCTCGGTCGTCGTGCCCGGTTCGACCAGCGGTGCGACACGGTCGAGGATGCCGGCGGCGACCTGTCCGGCGCGGTGCATGCCTGCGAAATCGGCCGCCTCGTGCAGCCGAATGCCGTCCTTCGTCACCCGGCCCTGCGCGTCGTCCACCCGGCTCTCCTTCTTCATGGCCCCTAGATAGTGCGGCTTTTCGCTCTTGGCCAGCCTGCCCGGCCGCGCCTATACCCGTCGCAAAGGAGGTCCGCCATGCCAAACCCCACCGCCGCGATCCTGGTGATCGGCGATGAAATCCTGTCGGGCCGCACGCGCGATGCGAACCTGCATTACCTTGCGGGCGAGCTGACGCGGGTCGGGATCGACCTGACCGAGGCGCGCGTCGTGCCCGACCGGACCGGGGCGATCGTCGCGGCCGTCAATGCGCTCAGGGCCGGGCATGACCATGTCTTTACCTCGGGCGGGATCGGGCCGACGCATGACGACATAACGTCGGACGCCATCGCGCAGGCCTTCGGTGTGCCGATATCGGTGCGCGCCGATGCACGCGCGATCCTGCAGGCGCACTACGACCGCTCGGGGATCGTGCTGAACGAGGCGCGGCTTCGGATGGCGCGGGTGCCCGACGGCGCGACGCTCATCGACAATCCGGTGTCGGCGGCGCCGGGCTTCACCATCGGCAACGTGCATGTGATGGCCGGGGTGCCGGACATCTTCCGCGCCATGGTCGCCTCGGTCCTGCCGACGCTGACCGGGGGGCGGCCGGGCCTGTCGCAGACGCTGCGGGTGATGAAGGGCGAGGGCACGATTGCCGCGCCCCTTGCCGCGCTCGCGGCCGAGTTCGGCGACCTGAGCTTCGGTTCCTACCCCTTCGTCCGCGACGGGGCCTATGGCACCAATCTTGTCGTGCGGGGGCAGGACGCGGGGCGATTGAGTGCGGCGATGATGCGCATGGTCGCGACCTTCGGGCCGGGTGCGGAATGAGGGCGTCCGGGCTTCTGGACCTGATGGACCTGGGCTGGCCTGCGGCATCCACGCAGGTCGTCGGGCCGTGGGTGGTGCGCGAGGGCCGGGGCGGCGGACGGCGGGTGTCATCGGCGAGCGTGTCGGGTCCGGGAGCTGATACGCCCGAGGCCCTGGCGGCGGCCGAGATGCAGCACGCCCGGTTCGGCCAGCGGACCGTCTTTCGCCTGACGCCAGACGATGCCGCAGACGATGCGGCAGCCGATGCGGCGCTCGCCGCGCGCGGCTACCGGGTGGAGGAGCCTTCGGTCCTGCGCACCGCGCCCCTGCCGGCCGAGGGGCCGGAGCGGCTGACGGCCTTCCCCCTCTGGCCGCCACTCGCCATCACGGTCGAAATCTGGGAGGCGGGCGGGATCGGCGCCGCGCGGCGGCAGGTAATGGACCGCGCCGCAGGTCCGAAGGCCGCGATCCTTGGCCGGGTCGAGGATCGGGCGGCAGGCGCGCTTTATGCCGTGGTGACGGGTGACTGGCTGATGGTCCACGCGCTTCATGTCGAGCCGGCCTTGCGGCGGAAGGGGCTGGCGCAGAACCTGATGCGCGGGGCTGCGGCCTGGGGCCGGGACCAGGGCGCTGGCCGGATCGCGCTTGCGGTGACCGAGGCGAACGCGGGCGCCAACGCGCTTTACGACCGGATGGGGTTCGACCGGGCCGGGCGCTATCACTACAGGGTCAAGGGATGAGGGCGCCTGGCCTGACACTGGGGTTCTTTCTGGGGCTCTGCGCGTTCGCCGGCGCCGCCACGGCCGAGGTGCCGCCGCTGAGCCTGCCCGGCAAGGTCACGGACACCGGCGCCGCGCATGTGCCCCATGCCGCGCTGCGCCTGCCGGTCGGCGCCTGGGCCGATGGCCGCGTGCCGCTGATAGACCTGTCGGGCGCGCTCGACCAGCAGGCCTGGCGGATCGAAGGCGCGTCAGAGGATACGCTGGCGCTTCTGGCACAGCTGACGGCCGATCTGGGCCGGCAGGGCTTCACCCCGATTTTTTCCTGCGCAACCGACGCCTGCGGCGGCTTCGATTTCCGCTATGCCGCGCCGATCCTGCCGGAGCCGCAGATGCACGTGGACCTGGGCGATTTCCGCTATCAGGCCCTGGTCAAGGGAACCGGCCAGTCGGCGGTCTATGCGGCGCTTGTGGTCAGCCGGTCGGGGCCTACGGCCTTTGTCCAGCTTTTGACACTGGCGCAGGGCGATGGGGCGGCGGCGTCCCAGCCCGTCGCGGCGGCGCCGGCGGCGGCGACAGAGGCTTCGTCTGCGGCTTCGGCAGCCGCCCCGTCCGGCATCGGCCAGGCGCTCGACCGGGACGGCCATGTGGCGCTGGACGACCTGGCCTTCGCTTCCGGGTCCGCGACGCTCGGGCCCGGCCCCTATGCCTCGCTCGCGGCGCTGGTGGCCTGGATGGCGGCCAACCCGACCGGGCGGCTGGCGATCGTCGGTCATTCCGACACGTCCGGTAACGCGGCGGCGAACCGCACCCTGTCGCTGGCCCGCGCGCAGGCGGTGCGCGACCGGCTCCTCACGCTCGGCATCGCGCCCGGGCGGCTGACCGCAGATGGGATCGGCGACCTGGCACCGCTGACGACCAATGCGACCGAAGAGGGGCGGCAGAAGAACCGCCGGGTCGAAGCGGTGGTGGCCTCGGCGAGCTGAGGGGCCTCAGCCCTTCAACTGGCTGTCCACATAGGCGGCGCAGACCCGGCGCGCGGTGTCGAAATCGGTCTCGTTGCGATTGACCAGGAACCGCCAGGAATAGCCGTCGATGAGGGCGATCATGCCGTCGACGGCGTCGGCGACCCGGTTGGCGGGGATGGCCTGGCGGAAGGCGAAGCCGATGTTCGAGCGGAAGCGGCGGTCCAGCATCCGGTTGATCCGGCGCAAGGGCTCTGACGCGCCGTCCTGGAACACCAGGCCGAATTGCAGCCAGGCCATCTGCACATCCGGCTCGTATAGCTGGGGATCGAAGTTGCTGCCGATGATCGCGAGCAGGCGTTCCTGCGGCGTGGCGTGCGCGGGCAGGCGGCGCAGAAGCTCGCGCCGCACAAGGCTGGTAATCCGCAGAAGCGTCAGGGCCAGAAGCTCATCCTTGCCGTCGAAATAATGGCTGACGAGGGCGGGCGACATATCGGCGCGGCGGGCGATGGTGGCCAGCGTCGCCCCGGTCACGCCCTCTTCCGCGATGACCGAGATGGCGGCCTGCACCAGCTCTTCGCGCCGGATCGTGCTCAAAGATTTTCGCAATTGGCCAAGATCCCCAGATCCGCCGTTCGGGGCAGTTTGCGCGACATAGGGTCGAATTTCAAGACCGTTGGTTGGTCAGTTAGCATGTTGACTGGTCAACCAATCCTTGTTTTGATGCCCCTGAGCTACGGAGGTTGGACACGTGCAGGACCTGGACACCGCCGCCATCGGCCCCGGGGGGGTCGTCGACAAGGCCGGCACGCGGGTGATCGAGACGGTGTGGGTTCCGATGCCGGACGGACGGCACCTGGCGGCGCGGCTTTTCCTGCCAACCGGGGCCGGGAAAGTGCCCGCGATCAAAGTTCCGGTGATCTTCGAATATATCCCCTACCGCCGGCGCGACGGGACGCGGTTCGGCGATGATCAGACGTTCCTGTGGTTTGCCGCGCACGGCTATGCCGGCGCGCGCGTCGACATAGCGGGAACCGGTGATTCCGACGGCCTGATCGGCGACGAATATATCGCGCGTGAGCAGGAGGATGCGGTCGCCATCATCGCCTGGCTTGCGGCGCAGGACTGGTGCAGCGGGGCGGTCGGGATGCTCGGCCATTCCTGGGGCGGCTTTTCGGGGTTGCAGGCGGCGGCCCTGCGGCCACCTGCGCTGAAGGCCGTGATAAGTGTCTATTCCACCGACGACCGCTATGCCTGCGACGCGCATTACATGGGCGGTTGCCTGATCGACAATCAGTTCAGCTGGGGCGGCGCCTTCTTCAACTACCTGGCGCTGCCGCCGGACCCGGCCGTGGTCGGGCAGGACCGCTGGCGTTCGATGTGGCAGGAGCGGATCGCCGACGCGATCCTGCCGCCGGCCGAATGGCTGCGCCACCAGCGCCGCGACGCCTTCTGGAAGCACGGTTCGGTCTGCGAGGATTTTGGCGCGATCCAGTGCCCCGTGCTGGCGGTCGGCGGCTGGCTCGACGGCTATACGCGCACCGTCTTCAACCTGGTCGAAAACCTGTCGGCACCCTGCAAGGGCATCGTCGGCCCCTGGGGCCACAAGATGCCGGAGATCGGCTTCCCCGGCCCCGCGATCGGCTTTTTGCAAGAGTCGCTGCGCTGGTGGGACCACTGGCTGAAGGGCGTGCCGAACGGGGTCGGGAACGACCCCGACATGCGGCTTTACCTGATGGACGGGCTGACCCCCGATCCGGTTGCCGACACGCGGCCGGGGCGTTGGCTGGCCCTTGACGACTGGCAGGCAGAAAAGCCCGGCGTGCGGCGGTTTACGCCGGGGGCCGACGGGCGGCTTGCGGCCGGGGCAACGGCGATGGGCGGGCTGCGCCGGATCTGTTCGCCCCTGACCATCGGGCAGGCGGCACAGGACTGGTGCCCCTACGGACAGGGCCGCGTCGCCGCCGACGGGGCGTCGGACCAGCGGGCGGATGACGGCATGTCGCTGACCTTCGACCACGGGCCCCTGGCCGAGCCGCTGCAGATCCTCGGCACGGGCTGGGCGCGGCTCAGGATTGCGGCGGACCGGCCGCAGGCGCTGGTTGCGGTGCGGCTGACCGACGTGGCGCCGGACGGCACCTCGACGCTCGTGACCTTCGGCGTCCTGAACCTGTCGCACCGCGACAGCGACGAATGGCCCGAGGCGCTGGAGCCCGGCCGGTTCTATGACGTGGCGGTGGAGCTCAAGCCCGTGGGCCAGACCATTCCTGCCGGCCATTCGCTGCGGCTGGCGATTTCGTCGGCCTACTGGCCGATGCTCTGGCCCTCGCCCGAACTGGTGACGCTGACGCTCGACCCTGCGGCGAGTGCCCTCGACCTGCCGCTTCTGGCCCTCGGCGCCGCGCGAGAGGCCGCGCCCTTCGGCCCGGCGGTGCAGGCCGATGCGGGCCCTTCGACGATGCTCATGCCCGGCCAGCAGACCCGCGAGCGGCGGATGGATGTTGCGACCGGGCTCATGACATTGACGGCGTTCAGCGACGACGGGGTCGAGCGCATCGACGAGATCGGCACCGAGATCGCGGCGACGCACAGGAAGACCATGATCGTCGCGCCCGCCGACCCGACATCGGCGCAATATGTCTCGGAATATTTCAGCAGCTTCCATCGCGATGACTGGGATGCGAGCCTGGAGGCGGACTTCAAGATCACCTGCACCACGACCGACTTTCATCTGACCGGCTGGCTTGTGGCGCGCGAGGGCGGCACGATCCTGGCCGAGCGCCGGTTTTCCGAGACGATCCCCCGCGACCAGGTGTGAGCCAAAACACCCCTTCCCCAAGAGCGAAAGGACCGATGCCATGACATCCGATTTCAGCCGACGCCACTTCCTCTTGACCTCTGCCGCAGCCGGGCTCGCGCCCTTTGCCCTGGGCCTGCCGGCCGCCCGCGCCGCGGCCGGCGGGACGGTCACGCTCAGGCTCGGCGACGATCTCAGCAACCTCGACCCCGCCTATCGCGTCGGCACGATCGAGGGGAACATCCTGCGCGCGGTCTGCCAGCAGTTGGCGAAGTTCAAGCCGGGCTCGCTTGACTGGGAGCCGGACGCGGCGAAGTCCATCAAGCAGAATTCCGACACCGAGATCGAGTTCGAGCTGAACCCCGGACAGATGTTCCATGGCGGCTACGGCGAGATGACGGCCGAAGACGTGAAGTTCAGCTTCGAGCGCTTCACCAAGCCCGACAAGACCGGCGCCATGGTGCCCTATGCCGACGATTTTGCCGCGCTCGACCATGTCGAGGTGACGGGCACTTATACCGGCAAGCTGATCCTCAAGAACCCGGCGCCGGCGATCTGGACCATCGGCATCTGCGACGCGTCCGGCACCATCCTGTCGAAGAAGGCGTTCGAGGCCTTGGGCGACAAGGTGGCGACGCAGGCGATCGGCACGGGGCCCTACCTTTTCAAGGAGTGGAAGGCGCGCGAGCATGTGATCCTGGCCGCGAACCCAGACTACAAGGGCGCCGACACGGCTCCCTTCGCCGAAATGACGCTGAAGCCCATCGTCGAGAACCGGACCGCGCTTCTGGCGCTGATGGCGGGCGAGGTGGCGCTGACCGAGGCCGACGTGACGGCCGAGGACGAATTGGCCAAGGCCAAGGCGAACGGGATCGAGTCGCTGAAGATCGACGGGATCGACTATACCTGGATCGGCATCAACGTCGAAAAGGGGCCGTTGGCCGACCTGAAGGTGCGGCAGGCGATCCGGCTCGGGATCGACGTGCAAAGCATCCTGGACGGGGCCTATGGCGGCAAGGTCGGGCGGGCCAACGCGCTTCTGGCGCCCGCGCTTCTGGGTTACTGGGCCGAGGCGCCGGTCTACAACCGCGACCCGGCGGCGGCCAAGGCGCTGCTGGCCGAGGCGGGGCAGACCGGCATCGCGCTGACCTTCACCTGCCTGAACGATGCCATCTCTCAGGCCACCGCGCAGATCGTGCAGGCGAACCTCGCCGAGATCGGCATCACCGTCACGATCAACGCCATCGACCCCGGCGCCTATTGGGCCATGGGCTCGGGCGACGCGTCCAAGGACCTGGACCTGACGCTGATCCCCTATACGTCGAAGTTCGATCCCGGCTTCCAGACGCAGTGGTTCGTGAGCGCGCAGGTCGGCGTCTGGAACTGGCAACGCTGGAAAAACGCGGAGTTCGACAGCCTGCACAAGGAAGCGGGCTCGACGCTCGACAAGGCCGTGCGGCAAGAGAAATATGTGCGGATGCAGCAGCTTCTGGACGAAAGCGCCTCGTGCGTCTGGATCACGCACGGCGCGCACCTCTTCGGCTACGCCAAGACATTGAAGCCCGTGATGCTGCCTGACGGCACCGACTGGCAGTTGCGCGACTTCGCCCCCGCATGAGCGACGCCGTCGGGATCATCTGGCGGCGGGTGCTGACCGGTGCCTTGACGGTGGTCGGCGCCATCACGCTCTTGTTCCTGCTGATCCAGTTCGTCCCGGGGGACCTGGCCAGCATCCTTTACGGGCCGCGCGTGACCGATGCGCTGCGCGCGTCCCTGGCCGAGCGGATGGGCACCGACCAGCCGCTGCCGGTTCAGCTATACCTCTTCCTCTCGCATGCGGTGCGGGGGGATTTCGGGACCAACGTCATCTCTGGCCGGCCGATCCTGGATGAGATCCTGGGCGTCCTGCCGAACACGCTCGCGCTGGCCCTTTCGGCCCTTGGACTGAGCCTTCTGATCGGAATTCCGCTTGGCGCGCTGGCGGCGGTGCGGCCGGGTTCGCTTGCCGACCGCATCCTTGGCGCGCTGTCGGTCGTCCTTATCACGACGCCCAGCTTCGTGGTGGCGATCCTGCTTCTGCTGGTCTTTTCGCTGGCGCTCGACTGGCTGCCGGTCGCGGGTGCGGGCACACCGGGCGATCCGGTCGACCAGCTCGCGCATCTGATCCTGCCGACGACGGCCCTGGCCGTCGGCTGGATCGGCTATCTGGCCCGGCTTGTGCGCGCCTCGCTTCTGGAGGTGCTGGCCGAGCCGCATGTGCGCACGCTGCGCGCCTATGGCGTGCCGGAATGGCGCGTCATCCTGATCTATGCGCTGCGCCCGGCGCTGATCCCGGTCATCGCGATCCTTGGCATGGCGCTTGGCGACCTGATCGGGGGCGCGCTGTTCGCGGAGCTGATCTTCGGGCGGCCGGGGCTTGGCACGCTCGCCTACAACGCGGTCGTCTCGCGCAACTTCGCGGTGGTGCAGGCGACGACGACGGTCATCGTGCTGGTCTATGTCACGGCAAACATCGCCGTCGACATCCTGAGCGGCGCCATCGACCCGCGCTTTCGCCGCACGGCGGGCGAGGAGGCGCGGTGAGGGCGTTTCTGGGCCGGATCTGGCGCGAGAAGGGTGGCAGGACGGGTATCCTGCTGGTGGCGCTGATCCTGTGCATCGCGCTCATCGTCCCGCTGCTCGCTCCCGACCCGAACAAGATAGACGTCCCCATGCGGTTCCTGCCGCCCTCGCTTCTCCATCCGCTCGGCACCGACAATCTGGGGCGCGACCTGCTGGCGCGCGTGGCGGTCGGCACGCGGTCGGCGCTCTGGATCGCCTGCGTGGTCATTGCGCTGTCGATGGCGGGGGGGCTGACGCTGGGCGTCATCGCCGCGCTTTCCGGCCGCCTGGTGGACCGGCTGGTGACCGGCTTTTGCGACATCGTCAGCGCCTTCCCGAGCTATATCCTGGTCTTCTCGCTCGTCGCCCTTTACGGCGCGGGGCTCGGCAAGCTGGTGGTCGCCATCGCGCTCGCCTTCCTGCCGCAGTTTGCGCGGATCACGCGAAGCCAGGCGCTGACGCTCCGGCACCGGCCCTTCATCGAATCCGCCCGCCTGATGGGGTTGCCGGCCACCACGATCATCCGCCGGCACGTGCTGCCGAACATCGTCGGGCCGGTCATCGTGCTGGCCAGCATGAACATCCCGTCGGTCATCACGACCGAGGCGGCCATGTCCTTCATCGGCCTTGGCGTGCAGCCGCCGCAGACCAGCCTCGGGACGCTGATCCGGGACGGCTATGTCTTCCTTGACCAGTCCTGGTGGCCCATCATCGGCGCCGTTGCCGTCCTGGCGATCGCGACGCTTGGCTGCACGCTTCTGGGCGAGGCGCTGCGCGATGTTGTCGACCCCAAGCTGAGGCGAGAGCCGTGACCGATAGTCCCCCCATCGCGCTTCAGGGCCTGTCCGTCGACTTCCTGTCAGCGGGCGAGCCACCGGCCCGCGCGCTCAGGGACGTGTCGCTGACGATTCCGCCGCGCTCGATCGTCGGGCTGGTGGGGGAATCGGGCAGCGGCAAGTCGACGGTGGCGATGGCGATGATGGGGCTTCTGGCGCCGAATGCGCGCGTTGGGGCGGGGCGGATCGACGTTGGCGCGCGCAGGATCGACTGCACCGACGGTGCAGCGCTTGCCGGCCTGCGCGGGCGGGACTTCGCCATGGTGTTCCAGGACCCGTCGGCCTCTCTCAACCCGACCTTCACCATCGGCGCGCATCTTCACGAGGTGCTGCGAACCCGATCGCCGGGGTCGGACCGGGCCGAACGGCAGGAGCGCGCCATCGAAGCCCTGCGCACCGTCGGCATCGACCGGCCCGAGGCGCGCATGCGCAACCATCCCCACGAGCTGTCGGGCGGCATGCGCCAGCGGGTCGTCATCGCCATGGCGCTTCTGGCCCGCCCGCGCCTTCTGATCGCGGACGAGCCCACGACCGCGCTCGACGTGACGGTCGAGGCGCAGGTGATGGCCGAGATCGTTGCGCTGCGCGACCAGATCGGCTGTTCGATCCTGCTCATCACCCATTCGCTGGGGTTGGTCGCGCGCTACTGCGACCATGTGTCGGTGATCTATGCGGGCGAGGTGCTGGAATATGGCCCGGTGGCCGAGGTGGTGCATGCGCCCGCCCACCCCTATTCGGCCGACATCTTTGCCTGCGACATCGAGATCGACGCCGCCCGCGCGCCCGCCGCCGCCGAGCAGCGCTTCCGCATCATTCCGGGCAACCTGCCTGGCCTGCGCGACCTGCCCGCGGCCTGCATCTATGCGCCGCGCTGCCGCAAGGCGGTGCCGGCCTGCACCGCAGGCCACCCGGCCCTTCTGCCCCTGACCGATGAGCCCGAGCGAGAAACGCGATGCATCCTGGCGCGGTAGTGCCCAATCCCCCGGCGATCGAGGTCGCGGGCGTGACCGTCGAATTCACGGGCTTGCGCGCGCTCGACGGGGTCAGCCTGGCCGTGCCGCCAGCGGGGTGCTTCGGAATCGTCGGGGAAAGCGGGTCGGGGAAGAGCACGCTTCTGCGCCCCATCCTCGGCCTGCAAAGGCCGACCCGGGGTGAGGTCAGGATCGAGGGCACCCTGCAACCCCACCGGCGTGATTTTCGCGCCCAGGCGCGGCTTGTGCAGCCGATCTTTCAGGACCCGGCCCTGTCGCTGTCGCCCCGGCGGCGCGTCGGCCAGTCGCTGGACGAGGTGGGAGAGGCCCTGGGAGAGCCGCGGGACGCTTTGCGGGCGCGGCTCGGCGGCGTTTTCGAGCGTCTGGGCCTGCAGATGCCGGTCCTGGACCGTTATCCCCACCAGATCAGCGGCGGGCAGGCGCGGCGCGTGGCCATCGCGCGCGCGCTGCTCTTCCAGCCGCGCGTCCTGATCGCCGACGAGCCGACGGCGGGGCTCGACGTGTCGGTGCAAGGCGACCTTCTGAACCTTCTGCAGGAAATCCGGGCGGCGACAGGTGTCACGCTGTTGATCGTCAGCCACAACCTGGCGGTCATCCGGCTGATCGCCGACCGGGTCGCGGTCATGCAGGGCGGCCATATCGTCGAAGAGGGCGACAGCCGGTCGGTCTTCGACGCGCCCCGGTCGGACTATACCAGGACGCTGATCGCCTCCTGGCCGCGCGGGCAGCCGGTGGAGGCGACGGGGTGAACGGGGTCCGCCTGGCGCGGGCCCCGTGCCGATCCGCCCGGCGGCCTCAGTTCATCCCCAGCGCCGCCTTCACCACCGGCAGGCCGTCCTTGCCGTCGAGCGTCGTGACGCCTGCCAGCCATTTGTCCAGCATCTCGGGCGACTTCGCCATCATCGCCTTGGCTGCGTCCTTGGGTTCGGCGCCGTCGGTCATGATCATCCGCATGCCCTGGTTTTCGTAGTCGATGTTGAACACGAGCTGCGACAGGAACTTCGCCACGTTCGGGCAGTCCTCGCGGTAGCCGGGGCGCGCAAGCGTGTGGACGGTCGAGCCGCCGAAGTCCGGGCCAAACTCCACGTCGCCGCCGGTCAGATACTGGATGTCGTAGTTGATGTTCATCGGGTGCGGCTCCCAGCCCAGGAAGACGATGGGCTCGTTCTTCTTCACCGCCCGGTCAAGCTGCGCGAGCATCCCGGCCTCGCTCGATTCCACCACCTGCCAGCTGTCGTCGAAGCCGTGGCGCTTGGCCGTGATCATGTCGAGCAGGTACTGGTTCGAGCCGACCTCGATCCCGTAGATCTTGCCGTCAAACATGTCGCGGTGCTTGGCCACATCATCGAAGCTGGCGATGCCCTGATCGGCCACATATTTCGGCACGGCGAGCGTGAACTTCGCGCCCGTCAGGTTCTCGCCCAGGTCCACGACCCAGCCCTTGTCGAAGAACTCCTTGTAGTTCTCGTTCTGCACGGGGCGCCAGTTGCCAAGAAAGGCGTCCATGTTCTTTTCGCGGAGCGAGACATAGGCCACGTCCAGGCCCAGCAGCGTCTCGGTCGGCTCGTAGCCCAGCGCCTCGAGGATGGTTTCGGCCGTGGCGTCGGTCAGGCGGATGTCGGTCCAGCCAAGGTCGGCCAGGCGCACGGCCTTGCAGCTTTCGCCGTCGGCGTGGGCAGAGGTGGCGGCGAGCCCAGAGACGAGGGCAGAGACGAGCGCAAGCGGCATGAGAGGTTTCATAGGGGTTTCCTGTTGGAGTGGGGTTGGTTTCCGGTCTTTCGGGGTCAGGTCTTCTGTGCCCGGCAGGCGCTGCCGGGGTCTTGGTCGTGGTGGTCCCATCGCGGCGTCAGTCGAAGGTGACGACCGAGCGGGCAAAGCGGCCCTGTCGCAGCCTGTCGAAGCCTTCGTTGATCTGGTCGAGCGGGATGCGGGCGGCGATCATCCGGTCCAGATGAAGCCGCCCGGCAAGGTAGAAATCGACATAGCGCGGCATGTCGACGCGAAAGCGGTTCGAGCCCATGTTCGAACCTTGCAGCCGCCGGTCATAGAGCAGCGCAACGGGGTCGATCTCCAGCCGCTGGCCTTTGGGCACCATGCCGATGACGGTGGCAGTGCCCGAGGGGGCGAGCATGGCGAAGGCCTGTTCGGCAGTCCTTTTCATGCCCAGCGCCTCGAACGAATAGGCGACGCCGCCGCCGGTCAGGTCGCGCACCGCCTCGATCGGGTCGGTGGCGCTGGCGTCAATCACGTCGGTGGCGCCGAATTCGCGGGCGAGCGCCAGCTTGTCGGGCTGTATGTCGATGGCGATGATCCGCCCTGCCCCGGCGATGGCGGCGCCGTTGATCGCCGACAGGCCGATCCCGCCGCAGCCGATGACAGCAACGGTCGATCCGACCTCGACGCGCGCGGTGTTGGTCACGGCGCCCACGCCCGTCGTCACTGCGCAGCCGATCAGCGCCGCGCGGTCCATGGGCATATCGGGCCGGATCTTCACCACGGCATGTTCATGGACCAGCATCTGTTCGGCAAAGGCCGACAGCTCGTAAAACTGGTGGATCGGCCGGCCGGCCTGCGCAAGGCGCGGTTCGGCCGCGGCCGGCCGGCGGGTTTCGTCCTGATGGTCGCAATTGTAGGGCCGCCCTGTCGTGCAATAGGCGCAGTGGCCACAAAAGACCGAAAGGCAGGTGATGACGTGATCGCCGGCCTTCAGGCCCGTCACCTCCGAGCCCACCTTCTCGACGATCCCCGCCGCCTCGTGCCCAAGGATCGCAGGCGCGTCGAAGGCGTAGAGCCCGTCGATATAGTGCAGGTCCGAATGGCAGAGGCCGACGGCTGCGGTGCGGATCAGGACCTCGCGCGGGGCGGGGTTTGCGATTGACACTGTCTCGATCGTCAGCGGCCGGTGCGGGCCGTGGAAGAGGGCGGCTTTCATCGGGCGTCCTTTGCGGATGGGTCGTGGCGGCTGAGGAAGGCGGCTATCCGGTCGAGCGAGGCAGCGGCTTCGGGCAGGGCGCGGTAGAATTCGAAGACATGCCAGAGCCCCGGCCAGTCCTGAAGGTCGGCCTGGCCGCCCGCCGCGGTGACCGCCCCGGCCAGCGCATGGGCCTGTTCGCGCAGGATGTCGCGGCTGCCGGTCGTGATCATCATCGGCGGCAGGCCGGACAGGTCGCCGAACAGGGGCGAGAGCGCGGGCCGGGCCAGGTCGGCGCCCGGACCGCCATAAAGCCGCGCATAGTCGAAAAGGTTCCGCCGGGCGAGCGTCGGGTCGAAGCCGTCATTGGCGGACGGCAGCCCTTGCGTCAGGTCGACCCAGGGCGACAGCAGCGCCATGGCCGCCGGCAGGGGCGCGCCTTCGGCCTTCGCGGCCTGGACCAGCGCAAGCGCCAGTCCCCCGCCTGCGGATTCGCCGACGAGGAAGGTCGGACCATCGGCCGCGGCAGCGAAGGCGCGCCAGGCAGCCAACGCATCGTCAAGCGCCGCCGGATGGCGGTGTTCCGGCGCCAGGCGATAGCGCGGCGCGGCAACGGCAAGGTCGAGGCGCCTGGCGAGCGCCCCGCTGATCGGCAGGTCGGATTCCGGCTCGCCCGTCGCATAGCCGCCGCCGAACAGGTAGAAGACCCGCAGGGGCGCCTGCGGCAGGTCCCTTGGCGCGACCTTCAGCGCCGGGACGCCGCCCAGCTCGATCTGCGCCAGTTTCAGGCCCAGCGCCTTGGCCGAGGCGCGCGCCTCGGCGCCGTATAGCTGGGCGAACTGCTGGCGGACTTCGGCGATGTTGGCCTCTGACAGGTGCTGCGCGGCGATGGGCAGGTTGTCCTTCAGGAACTGCCGCGCCTCGGGGCTGAGGGGCGCATCCTCGGCCGCGCGACGGTCGGCGTCGTCGGGCGGCGGGGTCAGGTCATGGCCGGGCAGGCGGCGGTTCAGGAAGCGGTAGAGAAGTGCGCGCGCCCGCTCCGGCGTGAAGGTGACGGGGTTCGCGGCGTTCTGCCACAGCCCGTCGATGAAGATCGTCAGTTCCTCGGCAATCTCTGAGGCGTCGTCCGGGGGCAGGCCCATGCCGGTCAGCGCGTGGCGCAGGTTGCTGAGGAAGCGGCGGTCGAACGTGTGCTCGATCCGCTCAAGGATCGGGAAGGCGCGCATCGTCGAATAGATCGCAAGCCAGGTGCTGACCGCTTCGGGCGTGAGCGTGGTGGGCGAGATCTGCGCCTCGAGCAGCGCCAGAAGCCGGTCTTGCGGTGTCGCGGCCAGCGCCAGCCGGCGGCGGATGTCGGCGGTGAACTCGCGATACATGCTGCGGAAGGTTTCCTGCAGCAGCGCGTCCTTGTCGTCGAAATAGTGCGGGATCAGCGCCGGGGCGATCCCGGCCTCTCGCGCGATGCGGTTGACGCTGGCCTGGGCGATGCCGTCGCGGTGAATACAGATCCTGGCGGCCGCGATGATCTGGCGGCGACGGACCGGCTCCATTCCGACTTTCGGCATCCCACATCCCCGTCTGGCGTGAGTCCCTCATATTTATTTTTGTTGTTGCGTTCAATAATAATCTTTGATGATGGGCGGACAGCCGCCTAGAACAGCCGCCCAAAAACGAAACCGCCGCGCTGCTTGGTGCGGCGCGGCGGGGTCTTGATTGCAAAAGGGTCACTGAAAATGGGGGTCGCCGAAGCGGCCGGTCCTACCAGAGGTCCGGCCCCTTGTCGGCAAAGGTTTCGGCCAGGAAGTCGATGAAGGCGCGGACCTTGGGCTGGGTGAAGCGGCCCGGCGGGTAGACCGCGTAGATGCCAAGCGTTTCTGCCGGAAGGCCGGGGATCGCCTCTTCGACCATGCCCTGCTTCATCGCGTCGGCATAGAGGTAGGACGGCAGGTAAGCGATGCCGAGGCCCGAGATCGCGGCGTTCAGAAGCGACTGGCCGTCGTTCACCGTCAGCCAGCCCGCCGTGCGGACCTGGCGCTTTTCGCCCGAGGGCGCGGTGATCTTCCAGACGTTTCCGCTGGCCTGGTTCGAATAATGCAGAAGCTTGTGCTCGTTCAGATCGTCGATCTTCTGCGGGCGGCCGTAGCGTTCGAAATAGGCCGGCGAGCCGATCATGCGCTTCGCCGTATCGGTCAGCTTGCGGGCGCGCAGCGTGGAGTCTTCCAGCTCGCCCACCCGGATCGCCATGTCGAACCCTTCAGAGATGAGTTCGACGTAGCGGTTGTTCAGCACCATGTTCACCGTGATCTCGGGATATTCCAGAAGGAAGTCCCCCAGGATCGGCGAGAGCAGGTTCACCCCGAAATCCGTCGCGACGCTGATGCGCAAGAGGCCCGAAGGCGCGGACTGCATCGAGGTCACGAGCGCATCGGCCTCGCCTGCGTCGTTCAGGACGCGGCGGGCGCGGTCATAGTAGGCCAGACCGATCTCGGTCGGCGAGACGCGCCGGGTCGTGCGATTGAGAAGGCGCGCACCCAGACGCGCTTCGAGTGCGGAGACATGCTTTGAGACGGCGGATTTCGAGATCCCCATCTTTTTCGCCGCGTCGGTGAACCCCCCCTGGTCAACGACGGTGGCGAACGCCTCCATTTCAGTTAGTCGGTCCATTGTGCACCCTAGATAGACATTGCCCGCCAAGGCTGTGTATCGAGTGCAATTCGGGCAAGAATGCGGTCACGCCCGGTCAAGAGTTGGGTTTTGTAACGACGATTGTGGACAAGTCGTCACCCGTGGACCGGCTGGACGCCTCAGCCGTAGCTGTTCGGGCCGGGCGTGGGCGGCAGAAGCGTGAAGATCAGGATCACGAATCCGCCTGCGGGGACAAGACCCAGCAGAATCCACCATCCCGACTTGTCGCTGTCATGGAACCGGCGGACCGTGACGGCGAGGAGAGGCAGGAGACATCCGAGTAGCAGTGCAATAGTCAAAGGGGCCCCGAAAGCCGCTGAATGCAGGGCGCCTGAAACGAACCCTGACCCAAAAATCACCAGAACCCAGAAAAGCACGAAGAACCAGTATTCCGACCGGCTCGCGCGGCCCTGGAACGTGGCATAGTTCGAAAAGCAGGACGAGACGGCTTCGACGAAGCCCATCGGCCGGCCGGGGCCGCCCCGCGACATCGGACGCGACTCCGGGGCGGCGCCCGAAGGGGCCGCGCGCGGAACGGGTGGCGGCGCTACCTTTTGAAACGCCGCAGCGGGCGAGGCGGCAAGCGGCGCCCAGTCGGCCATGCCGTCGGTCCAGACCAGTGTGTCGGGCGTCACCACACCGCGCGCGATCAGGTCCCGGAAAAGCGGCTCATCGACCGGACCCTCGCGGCGATTGTTTTCTGCGTAATACCAGTCCTGGGCCATCCACGCGCCTTTCGGGCTTCCTTTCCCGCAACCCTAACGGGCGCCCCGAAGCCCGTCCAGAAGGGTGCGCCATCAAAGCCGGGCGCCGAGCCGCGTGCCCTGGTCGATGGCGCGCTTGGCGTCGAGTTCCGCCGCCACATCGGCGCCGCCGATCACATGGACCGGCCGGTCGCCCAACTCCGCCAGAAGCCCGCGCTCGCTTTCCTGGCCCGCGCAGATCACCACAGTGTCCGCGGGCACCAGGCGCGGGCTTTCGCGGCTTTGGCCGAAGGAAATGCGCACGCCCGCAGGCTCGATCCGTTCGTAGTTCACGCCCCGCAGCATCTGGACCCCGTAGGCGGCGAGCGAGGCGCGGTGGATCCAGCCTGTCGTCCGGCCAAGCGTGCGGCCGGGCCTTTCCGGCTTGCGCTGCATCATGGTGACGCTGCGAGCCGGTTTTTCGGGCTCCGGCGTCATCAGCCCGCCCGGCCAGCAGGTCGGGTCGCCCACCCCCCATTCGGCGCGCCAATCGGCGGGGCGAAGCGTGGTCGAGGGGCGTTCGGCGACAAGGTATTCGGCCACGTCGAAGCCGATGCCGCCCGCGCCGATCACCGCGACCGTCCGGCCAGCGGTGGCCTGACCGGACAGAAGATCGGCATAGCTGATGACCTGGGTGTTTGGCGCCGCCTCGATTTCCGGCCAACGCGGGCGGACGCCGGTGGCAAGGATGATCTCGTCGAAGCCCGCCAGATCGGCGGCGCGCGCGCGGCGGTTGAGGTGAAGCGTGACGCCAGAGGCCGCAAGCTCGGTCCGATACCAGTCGATGAGGCCCTTGAACTCTTCCTTGCCCGGCACTTCCGCCGCAAACCGCAGCTGGCCGCCGATCGTTGCGTCGCGCTCGAAGAGCGTCACCTGATGGCCGCGCGCATCGAGCGTCAGCGCCGCCGACAGCCCCGCCGCGCCCGCCCCCACGACCGCGATCCGCTTTGGCGTGGTGGTCGGGGCCAGGACCAGTTCCGTCTCGTGCCCCGCGCGCGGGTTCACGAGGCAGCTCGAGACTTTGCCGGCAAAAGTATGGTCAAGGCAGGCCTGGTTGCAGGCGATGCAGGGGGCGATGCGGGCGGCCTGGCCAGAGGCGGCCTTGGCCACGAACTCCGGGTCGGCCAGGAAGGGCCGCGCCAGGCTGACCATGTCGGCCGCACCACGGGCCAGGATCTCTTCCGCGACCTCCGGCCGGTTGATGCGGTTTGAGGTGATGAGAGGCAGGCCGACCTGGCCCTTCAGCTTCTGCGTCACCCAACTGAAGGCTGCCCGCGGGACCGAGGTGGCGATGGTCGGCACCCGCGCCTCGTGCCAGCCGATGCCGGTATTGATGGCATGCGCCCCCGCCGCTTCGACCGCCTTTGCGAGCGTCACGACCTGGTCCCAGGTCTGGCCTTCCGGGATCAGGTCGATCATCGACAGGCGATAGATCAGCAGGAAATCCGCGCCCGCCATCTGCCGCACGCGGGCCACCACCTCGACCGGCAGGCGCATGCGGTTTTCCGGGCTGCCGCCCCAGCGGTCGGTGCGGCGGTTCGTGTGGGTCACCAGGAACTGGTTCAGGAAGTAGCCTTCCGACCCCATGATCTCGACCCCGTCATACCCCGCTTCACGGGCGCGGGCGGCGGCGGTGGCGATGTCGGCGATCTGCTTTTCGATGCCGGCCTCGTCCAGCGCGCGCGGCGTGAAGGGAGAGATCGGGGATTTGATGGCCGAGGGCGCGACGCAGTCGGCGGTGTAGGCATAGCGGCCGGCATGCAGGACCTGCATCGCGATACGGCCGCCTGCATCATGCACCCGGTCGGTGACGATGCGGTGGTTCGCCATGTCCTCGGGCGTGAAGAGGCCCGCCGCGCCGTCGAAGACGCCGCCCTCGCGGTTCGGGGCCATGCCGCCCGTCACCATCAGCCCGACCCCGCCCCGCGCGCGTTCGGCGTAGAACTCCGCCACCCGGTTCCAGTCGCCGCGCTCTTCAAGGTTGGTGTGCATCGAGCCCATCAGCACGCGGTTGGGCAGCGCCAGGGGGCCAAGCGTGATCGGCGACAGAAGGTGGGGATACACGGTCATCATGCTGACGCGCCCGCCGGCGGGCGGACGCCACTCCTTCGCAAAAAGCTGAGGGTTGCAGAATGGACGGGCGGCCACGCCCTGTCATTGCTGACGCTGCGTCACGGGTCCGGGGTGCGGCCTTCGGGCGCGCCCATTTCCGGGGTGCGGCCCGAGCTGCCGCGTGCAAGGGCGCGCAGGGCGGCGCGCATGACGGCCAGTTCGGCGCGCAGGGCGGCGATTTCGGCCGGCAGGTCGGGGCCGTCTATCCCGGTGGCGGTCCCGGCGGCGATCCCGGTGGCGGGCGCGGTGCCGATGACCTGGGTCGCAAGCGGGCTTTCAGTCCCCTCGGCCACAAGTGTCAGGGCAAGGGGTGCCTGCGGTTCGGGAAGCTCGACCGACAGGCGCCAGGTGCCCTCGCCCGCCTCGGTCAGGGTGGCGCCGGGCAGGGGCAGGCCGCCGGCCAGGATGGTATAGGGACCGGGACCGTCCAGGAGGACCGTCCAGACACGCGGCAGAAGGCGCGCTTCGATGACCCGCGAGCCGTCCGTCAAGCCTACCATGCCGCCCCCCGCCGCCGCGTCACTACCAGGTCGCGAATCCAGAGCCGGTTCATGGCGCGCTCGGTCGCGAAAATGTCGAACCAGACCGACTTCAGCCGGTGCGGCTCGATCCCGCCCTGCCCGCCGATCCGGGACAGGTCGAAGTCGACCGCCCCCCGCGTCTGGCCCCCGCTGGCCGCCAAACGCTCGGTCGCCTTGTCGAGGTTCGGACCATGTTCCAGGTTCAGCGTGACCCACAGGTCCTGCGGCACCTCGCTTTCGCTGTCGACCTCGAGCGTCAGGATATGGCGGGGGCCGAGCCCCTCGCGCGCTTCGGGCGGCAGGCTGACGGCCAGCGACAGGTAGCTGCCGTCGAAGTCGAAGCTTTCGAGCGTCAGCCCGAAGGTGGAGCCGCCCGGCGCGCCGGTGGCCGGCGGCTGCGACAGGATCAGGCTGCTGACGCGGCAGTCGTGAAAGATCTCGACCTGGGCATCGAGCGTGCATTTGCGCGGGATCGCCGCAAGGGGCGCGTCAAGGATGCGCCGGGCGAAGGGGCCGGGGCGCCAGCGGCGGTCGGCGCCCTTGGGCGGGGGGTCCGACTGGATCAGGCGCTGGCGGGCGGCGGCGGCGGCAGAGGCGGCGGCGCGCGAAAGGTCGCGCGCGTCGGTCAGAAGGCGGCGCGCCTCGGCGGGGCTTGCGCCGGCGACGCGCGCCGCCTCGCCCCGCCAATGGGCGATCCGCAGGCGCTGGCGAAAGGCGCTGAGCCAGGGCATCGTCAGCGGTTCGCCCCCTGCACGCGGGCGACGAAGGCGTCAAGAATGGAGCGGCTCGCGTCAGGGCTCAGCGGGTGCGAGGTCAGGGCCAAGACCGACAGGGTCACGATGCGGCCCTTCACCGCCAGGATGGCGCGGTCATAGGCGGGGGTGACGGACTGGCCCCTGGCGGGCGCGGTGTCGGTCGCGCGCAGGTAAAGGACGCCGTCTGCCTGCGACAGGCTGTTGATGGTGACGCTTTTCGCGCTTCCCCGCCGGCTCAGGGCGGCATGACCGGGCCCGGTCTGCAGATATTGCGCAATGGCGGGCAGGCGCGCCGCGAAATCGGCCCCCGCCGGTCCGGCGACCGAGGCGGTCAGGATCGCGGCTTCGGGCGGACGCACGGCCGAGGGCTGGCCAGAGACAGAGGCGCAGCTGCCCATCAGGACAAAGCCGCCCTTGGCGCCGTCGCGGCTTTCGCGGCTGTCGACACAGAAACCGGCCGGGCCGGCGATCGTCACCGCGCCGCCACCCAGCGCCACGGCCGCGGGCGCGCCGCCGGTCCCCGAACCCTCGACGCAGGCCGCGAGCGCCAGGGGCAGGACCAGCGCGGCAATGAGGCGCAGGAACGGACGGGGGGACGGACGGCCGGAGGGACGGGCGGAGCGACAGAAGCGCATGAGGGTTTCATCCTTCGGCAGGTCCGAGGTCGGGATAGTCTGGCGCGGACCTTGTTACAAGACGCTTAACGGACAGGTTACCACAGGTGCGCACGCGTGACGGCTTGCCTTGCGAGGGGATGCCCGCCTAGCGTGTCGCCATGCGTGTTGGTTCGTTTTTTCCCTTCGGCTCGTGGCACCCTTTGGACCGCTATGTGGCACCGGCGCGGCGCAATGGGGCGCTGTGGCTCATTCCCCTGGCCGCGATCCTGGCGGGCATCGTCTTCATGGCCTGGGTCTTTGGGCAGGTGCTGGCGGTCGTGCTCGTGTCCGGCCTCGGCACCCGGTTCGGTGCGCGCTTGGGCGAACTTTCGACCCCGACAGGGATGCTGGGGTTTCTCCTGGCCTTCGGCGGCGTCGTCCTGGGTGTGGCGCTGTCGGTCAGGATCCTGCACGGGCGCGCGGCGCGGACGCTTCTGGCGCCGGACTGGGTGCCGGGCGTGTCGGCGGGCCAACGGCCGATGGCGCGCGATGCCTGGCGCACGGCCCTGGCGGTCGCCTGCATCCATCTGCCGATCGTGGCGATCTCTGGCTTCGAGGGCGATCTGGTCGCGAGCCGGAGCCTTCTGGCCTGGCTGCTGCTTCTGCCCTTCGCGGTCCCGGCCGTCCTGATCCAGACGCTGGGGGAAGAGGTGGTCTTTCGCGGCTACCTCCTGCAGCAGCTCGGTGCGCGATTCCGTTCGCCCCTTGCCTGGATGGTGCTGCCCGCGATCGGTTTTGGCGCGCTTCACCTTGCGAACGGTGCGGGGGCGGGGATGCTGTCGGTCTGGGCCTTCGCCTTCGGCCTGATCGCCGCCGACCTGACGGCGCGGACCGGGACGCTGGCGGCGGCCTGGGCCTTTCACGCCGCCAACAACGCCAGCGTCATGCTCGTCGCGGGCGACGAGCAGATATCGGGCCTGTCGCTCTGGACCCTCACCGGATCGGCCGAGGCGGCGGCCAGCATGACGGTCGGAACGCTGATGGTGCAGATCGGCCTTCTGGCGCTCTCGTGGCTTGCGGTCCGGATTGCGCTGAGGGTCTGACCCCCGCGATTGCAATCCGGACCTTTGCGGACTATCTCGGAAGCCGGATGCGGGGGGCGCCCGCGGCCAGCGAAAGGTGCGCGATGAACTGGATCACCAACTATGTCCGGCCGAAAATCAACTCGCTCTTCTCGCGCCGCGAGGTGCCGGAGAACCTGTGGACCAAGTGCCCCGAGTGCGGCACCATGCTCTTTCACCGCGAGCTGGCGGACAATCTGAACGTCTGCACCAACTGCGACGCGCATATGGCGATCACACCGGCAGAGCGGTTTGCGGGCCTGTTCGACGGCGGCCTCTACAACGAGGTCAAGGTGCCCGAACCCCTGGTCGATCCGCTGCAATTCCGCGACCAGAAGAAATATACCGACCGGCTGAAGGCGGCGCAGAAGGCGTCGAACGTCAAGGACGCGATGCTGGTCGCGGAAGGCGAGATCGGGCGCACGCCGGTCGTCGCGGCGGCGCAGGACTTCAGCTTCATGGCCGGGTCGATGGGCATGTATGTCGGCAATGCCGTGATCGCGGCGGCCGAGCGGGCCGTGAAGCTCAAGCGGCCCCTGATCCTTTTTGCGGCCTCTGGCGGGGCGCGGATGCAGGAGGGGATCCTCTCGCTCATGCAGATGCCGCGCACCACGGTCGCGATCGAGATGCTGAAGGAAGCGGGGCTGCCCTACATCGTCGTCCTGACCCATCCGACGACCGGCGGCGTGACCGCCAGTTATGCGATGCTGGGCGACGTGCAGATCGCCGAGCCGAACGCGCTGATCTGTTTCGCCGGCCCGCGCGTCATCGAACAGACGATCCGCGAGAAGCTGCCCGAAGGGTTCCAGCGTGCGGAATACCTTCTGGATCACGGGATGCTCGACCGGGTGACGCACCGCAAGAAGTTGCGCGAGGAGCTGGTGGCGATCCTCAGGATGCTTCTGCGCCAGCCTCCGGCGATCAAGGGCGACCTGCCCGCGCCGAGGACAGGCGAAGCGTCGGCCGCCGCGGCGGAGTAGGAGGGGACATGGCCCAGACCTTGCTGCAATTCGATTTTCCCTTCGCCGGCCCCTGGGGGGACGAGATGGCGGGCGCGCTCGGTGGCCTTGCGCAGGACATCGCGACCGAGCCGGGCCTGATCTGGAAGATCTGGACCGAAAACCGGGACGAGGGGCGCGCGGGCGGGCTTTACCTCTTTGACAATCCGGTCGATGCGGCGCGCTACAAGGCCAAGCACACCGACCGGCTGGCGGCCTTCGGCATCACGGGCATCGTCGCCCATGTCTTTGCCGTCAATCCCGGCCTGAACGCCATCACCCGCGCACCGATCTGACCCCCATGACCCAATCGTCCGACCTGATCCTGCAGCGCATGATGGGGCTGCACCCGAAGATCATCGACCTGACGCTTGACCGCGTGGACCGGCTTCTGGCCGCACTCGGCCATCCCGAACGGTCGCTGCCGCCGGTGATCCATATCGCCGGGACGAACGGCAAGGGGTCCACGCAAGCCATGATCCGCGCGGGGCTCGAGGCGGAAGGCAAGCGGGTCCATGCCTATACCTCGCCGCATCTGGCGCGGTTTCACGAACGGATCCGGCTGGCCGGGACGCTGATTTCCGAACCCGCGCTGACGGAACTGCTTGACGAATGCGTGGCGGCGAACGGCGGGGCCGAGATCACCTTTTTCGAGATCACGACCTGCGCGGCCTTCCTGGCCTTCGCGCGGACGCCGGCGGACTATACGCTGCTGGAGGTGGGTCTTGGCGGGCGCCTTGACGCGACGAACGTGGTCGAGAAGCCGGCGCTGACCATCATCACGCCGGTTTCGATCGACCATCAGCAATATCTGGGCGAGACGCTGGCAGAGATCGCGGGCGAGAAGGCCGGGATCATCAAGCGCGGCGTCCCCTGCGTCGTCGGGCCCCAGCAGGAGGCGGGGCTTGAGGTGATCGAGGCGCGGGCCGCCCGGCTTGGCGCGCCGCTTCTGGTCCATGGCCAGCACTGGCGGGCCTGGGAAGAGCGCGGGCGGCTGATCTTTCAGGACGAGAACGGGCTTCTGGACCTGCCCTTGCCGAACCTGGCCGGGCCGCACCAGATCGACAATGCGGGGGCGGCGATCATGGCGCTCCGCGCGCTCGGTTACGGCGAGGCGGCCTGCGAGGCGGCGGTGACGCGGGCCGAATGGCCGGCGCGGATGCAGCGGCTGACGCATGGGCCCCTGGTCGATGCGGCGGGGCCGTGCGAGCTGTGGCTGGACGGCGGGCACAACCCGGCCGGGGGCGAGGCGGTGGCGGCGACACTGAAGCGGATGGCGCCGAAGCCCACGCACCTGATCTGCGGGATGCTGAACACGAAGGACGTGGGCGGCTACATGCGTCCCCTGGCGGGCGTGGCCAGCAGCCTGACGGCCCTGTCTATCCCGGGCGAGGCAAACACGCTGCCGGCCGGGACGACCGCTGCGGCGGCGCGGACGGCCGGGTTGGAAGCCACGACGGCCGAAAGCGCGCTGGCGGCGGTGCAAGCCCTTGCAGCGGCACATCCCGGCGCGCGGCTCCTGATCTGCGGCTCGCTTTACCTTGCGGGCGGGGTGCTGCGGGAAAACGGCTAGGGCGTCGGGACCGAGGGCGCCTGGGACGGCGGCTGGGACGGCGGCTGCACGTTACCGTCCGACACCTGGCCCGCACCCTCGACCAGTTGCCTGATGGCGTAGGCCAGCGTCTCGCGCAGCTCCATCGACTTTGCCCAGTCGGTCGTCTTCAGGAAAGCGTAGACCATGATGCGCGGGCCGGTCACACTCGCGGCGGCGCCCGCATAGGCCTCGAACCGGACGATGAGCGGCACGGCGGGGGGTTGGACGACATCGGCGCTTTGGGTCAGAAGCGTCTCTATTCCGGCCCGAATGCGCCGCGCCTCGGCATCGGCGACGCCGGCATCCAGCGTCACGAGCCAGTCGACACGGCTGTAGGGCATCTGGGAAAAGTTGATGACCGGAACATCCGACAGGGCCGAATTCGGCACATAGACCGGCGCCAGGTCGAACTGCCGGACGCGCGTCGTGCGCAGGCCGATCATCTCGACCACGCCCTCGACCACGCCGTCCGACTTGATCCAGTCGCCGTTCCGGAAGGGCCGCTCGCCGATGATGAAGATGCCGGCGATCAGGTTCTTGAACACGTCCTGCGCGCCAAGGGCCACGGCCGCGCCAAAAAGGCCGAGGCCCGTCAGCATCGGGCCCACATGGATCCCCCAGATGTCGAGAATCGCGGCGGTGCCGAGTGCGAGTGCCAGGCATTGCATCAGCCAGACGCCCCAGTCGACCAGTTCCGGCCCCCGGCTCGCCGTCCGGCGGTCCAGGATGCGGCCGACGGGCGGGGCGATGCGATAGAAGGCCCAGAATAGCGCGAAGGTCAGGGCCGAGCGCACGATGTCCTCGCCCAGGGCCTTGAGGCGCGGGGACAGGATCAGGACCTCGTTCAGGACCAGCGCCGCGACGATCAGAAGAAGAAGGCGGACCGGCGGATCGAGGGCCGCGATGATGTCTTCGTTCGGGCCGCTGCCGGCACGGTCCATCAGGCTGCGCACGAGGCGCAGGATCAGCCGCGACACGGGCTTGCGGATCAGCCAGGCCAGCGCCAGAACCGCGATGGCGATCAGGGCATGGCCGCCGGCGATGCCGATGGGGCTTTTCGCCAGGATCGGGTCTAATCCGCCCAGAACAGTCGTCATCGCATCCGTGCCGTCCGACCCCATCGGCCCCCCCGTTCTGGCCCAAGGGTTAGCCGCTCGAACGACCCTGCACAAGCGAAGGGCGACTGTGCGGCAGCGCACCCTTCATTGCGCGGGAGCCGCGCCCCACCTAAGCATGAACGCGCGGAAGCCCGGATGGGCCGGCCCGCGCCCAGACACTCAGGAAGGGACGACAATGCCGCTGGAATTTGCGCTCGACACGTTTGGCGATGTCTCGAACGGCCCGGACGGGCAACCGCTGACGCAGGCCCAGGTGATCCGCAACGTGGTGGACGAGGCCGTCCTGGCCGACCAGGTCGGCGTCGACTATTTCGGCCTTGGTGAACATCACCGCGACGATTTCGCCATCTCGTCGACCGAGCCGATCCTGGGCGCCATCGCCGCCAAGACCAGCCGGCTGAAGTTCGGCACGGCGGTGACGGTCCTGTCGTCGGACGATCCGATCCGGCTTTTCGAGCGATTCTCGACGCTTCAGGCCCTGTCTGGCGGCCGGGCCGAGGTCATCGTCGGACGCGGGTCCTTCACCGAAAGCTTCCCGCTTTTCGGCTATGACCTGGCCGACTACGAGACGCTCTTCGAGGAAAAGCTGGACCTGTTCACCAGGCTCGTGCGCGAGGACAGCGTCACCTGGTCGGGCACCGTCCGGCCGCCCCTGAAGGACCAGCGCGTCTTTCCGCCCCTGGGTCCGACGGGGCTGAAGGTCTGGATCGGCATGGGCGGCAGCCCCGAATCGGTCGTGCGCGCGGTGCAGCATGATCTGCCGATGATGATGGCGATCATCGGGGGGGCACCGTCGCGCTTCCTGCCTTACGTCGATCTTTACAAGCGCGCGTGCGAGCAGATCGGCCATGCGCCGCAGCCCCTTGGCGTCCATTCGCCGGGCCATGTGGCAGCGACCGACGATGAGGCGCGCGAAGAGCTTTGGCCGGGCTACAAGGTCATGCACGACCGGATCGGGCGCGAGCGGGGCTGGCCCGCGACCACCCGCGACAGCTTCGAGCGCGAGGCCGATCATGGCTCGCTCTATGTCGGTTCGCCCGAGACGGTGGCGAAAAAGATCGCCAAGACGGTGCAGACGCTCGGGATCGGCCGGTTCGAGATGAAGTATTCGGCCGGGTCGCTCGGGCACGAGGCGATGATGCGCTCGATCGAGCTTTACGGGACCAAGGTGGTGCCGATGGTGCGCGACCTGCTGGCCTGAGGCGGGGCCGCTGGGCCGCTGATGTCCTGAACCTACGAAAGCCGGCGCCTGCCCCGTTGGGCGCGGAAGCGCCCGCCGATGGCGGGGCGGGCGCTGGCCGTTGGCCTTTGGGCTATCGGCCGGGACAAGGACGGGGCCTTCGCATGGCAGGGCGATGGCCTCTGCCGCCCCGGACTGCCCGATGGTCAGGTCAGCACCCCGTCCACGGGGCTGAGGGGCGAGGGCGGAACCTCGCCCAGCGCCTCGGCCGCGGAAATCTCGACCGACCGGCAAAGCGCGTCGAGCGGCATGCCGTTCGCGCCAAGCCGGAAGGGATGTTCCAGTTCGTCCGTCACGGCCGACAGGCCGAAGAAGACATAGGCCGCCGCCGCTTCGACCAGGGGCGCGAAGGTGCCGGCGGTATCGCTGAGCGCGAAGGGCAGCAGCAGGCAGTAGATGTAGCTCGTGCGCAGGACCAGAAGCGAATAGACGAAGGGCAAGGGCGTCGCCGCCAGCCGCTCGCAGCCGCATTGCGACAGGGTCACGCTGGCAAGCCGCTCGGTCAGCGCCTTTTGCCCCATGTCCGACAGCCGCCCCTCGACGGTTTCGGTGCGCACCACTTCCGACATGGCGCGAAGGGCCGCGTCCGCAGGGTTCGCGCGGCCGGCATGTTCGGTCGCGGCAGCGTCCCAGTCGGCGGCCTCGGCCTGGCGGGCCATGCCGCGCAGCGACTGGTTGTGCAGGTAGGCGAAGGCCACGAAACCCCGGACAAGCGCGGTCCGCGCCGGTCCTTGGCCCAGAAAAACCAGCGTCTCGCGCCCGAGGCTGCGGCCATCGGCCAGAAGCATGCCCCAAAGGCGGCGTGCCTCCCACCAGCGGTCATAGGCGGCGTTGTTGCGAAAGCCGAGGAAGAGCGACAGCGCGATGCCGAAGATGCCCATGGCGGCGACCGAGATATGCGGCAGCGTGACCAGGTGGCGGTCAATCAGGACCACGACCGCCGCCATCACCGTCAGAAGCAGCACGCGGCGTGCAATCTTCGGCACGATCGAGCCCTTCAGGATGAAGAGCAGCTGGATATGGCTCGGCGGGTCGCGGACGATCATGTTCTGGCCTCCCAGTCGGCGGACTGCATCTCTCTCAGCCGGCTCGCGGTGCGTTCGAATTCGAAGGCGCCGGCGCCCTCGGAGTAAAGACGCTCGGGCTCTTCGGCGGCGGAACAGATGAGCCGGACCCGCGCCTCGTAAAGCGCGTCGATCAGGGTCACGAAGCGCTTGGCCTCGTTGTAGTTCGCGGCTGAAAGGCGGGGGATGTCCTCGACGACCAGCACCCGGACGGCATGCGCGATCGCCAGGTAGTCGGCGGGGCCGAGCGGGCGGCCGCAGAGGTCCCAGAACGAGGCGCGCGCCACGCCCGAGCGGTGGTCCGGCAGATCGACGGTCCGGCCCTGGATGGTGAGGCGCAGGGGGCCTTCGCCGCCGCCGCCGGTCAGGTCGCGCCAGAGGGCCTCGATCGCCTCATGCGCGGCCCGGTCGGCGGGGGTGAAATAGACCCGCGTGCCCTGAAGGCGGTGCTGGCGATAGTCGGTGTCGCCGACCAGCGGCCAGACGGTCATGCGGTCCTTCAGAAGGTCGATGAAGGGCAGGAACAGGGGGCGGTTCAGCCCGTCCTTGTACAGGTCGTCCGGCGCCCGGTTCGAGGTGGCGACGATCGCCACGCCCCGGTCGAACAGAAGCTGGAAGAGCCGGCCGACGATCATCGCATCGGCAATGTCGGTGACCTGCAGCTCGTCGAAGCACAAAAGCCTGAGGCCTGCCGACATTTCTGCCGCGACGGGGCGCAGCGCGTCGTCCACGCCGGTCTTGCGGGCGGCGGCAAGGCCCCCCTGCACTTCCTGCATGAAGGCGTGGAAATGGACCCGGCGCTTGGCGGTGATGTCGACGGCCTGAAAGAACAGGTCCATCAGCATCGACTTGCCGCTGCCGACGCTGCCCCAGAGGTAGAGCCCCTTCGGCGCTTCAGGCGGCTTGCCGAACAGGCCGCCGAGGAAGCCCTGCCGGCGGGTCGCCTGCGCCTCGAGCGTGGCGCGCAGGGGCTCGAGCTGGCCCAAGGCGGCGCGCTGGGCCGGATCGGGCCGCAGTTCGCCCGACTGGACGCGGGCGTCGTAGATGCTGGTCAAGGTCGGTCGGTCCGCGCACATTTCCCCCCCGATACCGCCCGCGCGCCTGCCTGTCACCCCCGATGAGGCCCTGTTTAGGCAGGCGGCTTGTCACCCGCACAATTTGCCGTTTGACGTTGCAGTCGGCCCGCGCCACATCTGGCCGGCAGGTCAATGGAGGCGGGCATGGCAGCGGGCGGCGCAGAGGCCAAGTCAGGGTCGATCATCAACCCGGTGCTGATCGCGGGATGTTTCGTCATCATGGCGGGCTTTGCGATCCGCGCAAGCTTCGGCGTCTTCCAGATTCCGATCGCGACCGAGTTCGGATGGCCCCGGTCCGACTTTTCCATGGCCATCGCGATCCAGAACCTGGCCTGGGGCATCGGCCAGCCGATCTTCGGCGCCATCGCCGAACGCTTCGGCGACCGCAAGGCGATCATCCTCGGTGCCCTGAGCTATGCGGCGGGGCTTGTCCTGTCGGCCTATGCGGTCACGCCGGGCCAGATGCAGCTTCTGGAAATCCTCGTGGGCTTCGGCATCGCCGGCACGGGCTTCGGCGTCATCCTGGCCGTCGTCGGCCGCGCGGCGCGGCCGGAGCACCGCTCGCTCGCGCTGGGCATCACCACGGCGGCGGGGTCGGCCGGGCAGGTCGTCGGCGCGCCCTTCGCGGCGGCGATGCTGGACCATTACCCATGGCAGACGGTCTTCATGATCTTCGCCGTCATTATCCTGTCGGTGCTGGTCGTGCTTCCGCTGATGCGCGCGCCCATCCGCGCCACACGGGCCGAGATCGAAGAGAGCATGTCGGCGGTGCTTGGCAAGGCGCTGCGCGATCCGTCGTTTGCCATGATCTTCATGGGGTTCTTTTCCTGCGGCTACCAGCTTGCCTTCATCACCGCGCACTTCCCGGCGCTGGTGACGCAGATGTGCGGGCCGATCGACCCGCACGGGTTCCTGGCGTCGATGGGCATCACCAGCACGGCGCGGCTCGGGGCCGTCGCCATCTCGCTCGTGGGGCTGGCCAACATCGGCGGCTCGATCCTCGCGGGATGGCTCGGCAACCGCTATACGAAGAAATACCTTCTGGCGGGGATCTATACCGCCCGCACGATCATCGCGGCGGCCTTCATCATGCTGCCGATCACGCCGACTTCGGTCATCCTCTTTTCGATCGGGATGGGGGCCCTGTGGCTGGCGACGGTGCCGCTGACATCGGGGCTTGTCGCGCAGCTTTACGGGCTGCGCTACATGGGCACGCTTTACGGCATCGTCTTCCTGTCGCACCAGCTTGGCTCGTTCATGGGCGTGTGGCTCGGCGGGCGGATGTTTGACGCCTATGGCAACTATACCGAGGTCTGGTGGATCGGCGTGGCGGTCGGAGCCTTCTCGGCGCTGATCCATCTGCCGATCGACGAGCGGCGGAGCGGGCCGGAGCCGGCGCGGGCGGTCTAGCGGCGGGTCGACGGCCTGCGGTTTTGGCCTCAGCAAGCCCGGCTGGCAGAGGCCGGCGCCTCTGCCATGCGAAGGCCATGTCGTTTGTCCCGGCCGATGGCCCAAAGGCCATCGGCCAGCGCCCGCCCCGCCCATGGCGGGCGCTTCGCGCCCACCGGGGCAGGCGCCGGCCTTTGACAGTTCATAACATCAGCGGTCCAGCGGCACCGTTTCCACACGGTCGGCGGAAACGCAGTGCGTTTCCTTTTCCCGCCCGATCCAGCCAGCTTACCAGGACTGGTTGCCCCCCCGGCCCTGGGCCCCCGCCCTAACCTCGTGCCGCCGAGTCCAGGATGTAGCGCGCGGTCATCAGGTCGAGGTGCGCACCGCCGCCGTTCTTGGCGAGGGTGATTTCCTCGGCCGTCCGGCGGGCGTAAAGACCCTTGGGCAGGTCATAGAAATCCGCGACCACGTCGGCTTCGGTAATCGCGCCGTTCGCCAGCGGCACCATCAGCTCGCCGATATGGTGCAGCGTCGTCGCGCGCGCATCGACGAAGACGCGGGCCTTGCGGAAGCAGTCGTCGTCGGCCTCGCGCATGTCGGGGCGGTAGGCGCCGATCAGGTCGAGGTGCGTGCCGGGCGACAGCCAGGCGCCGCGAATCAGGGGTTCGGTCGCCATGGTGGTCGTGGCGATCAGGTGAGCGGCGCGGACGGCGGATTCGAGATCGGTTTCCGGCGTGGCACCGGTCGCGTCGGCGAAAGTGCGGGCGGCCGCCGGGTCGCGGGCCCAGACGTGGATCCGCGCTTTCGGGAAGGCGGCCGAATAGGCCTCGACCATCGACCGGGCGACGGCGCCCGCACCGACGACCAGCGCGCGTTCCACGTCCGGCCGGGCAAGGCGGCGCGCGGACAGAAGCGAGTCGCCCGCGGTCTTCCACTTGGTCACAAGCGCGAAATCCACCAGCGCCTCTAGCGTCCCGTCGCGGGCCGACATCAGGTTGACCGCACCATGGATCGCGGGCACGCCCGCCTTGGGGTTGGCCGGGAAAATGGTCGCGGCCTTGACCGCGATGCCCAGGCCTTCGATCCAGGCAGAGCGGGTCAAAAGCGTGTCTGCACCGGCCCGAAGCAAGGTATCGGCGACCTCGGCCCGGGGCAGGGAATGGCCGGCGGCCAGCGCGTCGGTCATGGCGAGCCAGTCGAGTTTGGCCTCGGCCTCGGGTCCGATGATGGTGAAGGTCATGCCAGGTCGCTTTCGTTCAGAAGGCCCGCCGCGACGAGGCGGCGGGCGAAGGGCTCGGGTCCGGTGAACAGGTGGGTCTGCCAGCCGCGCGCGGCGGCGGCGGCGATATTGTCGGCGCGGTCGTCGGTAAAGAGAAGATCGCCCGGCGGCAGCCCGCAGTCGGCCTCGACGATTTCATAGATGCGCGGATCGGGCTTGCTCACGCCAAGGCGGCCCGAGATGTAGGAGCGGTCGAAGGTGTTCAGGAACGGCAGGCCCTGGCGCGTGCGCTCGAAGGTTTCGGCGCCGAAGTTCGACAGGGCAAAGGCCGGCACCCCCTTCGCCTTCAGCGCATGCAGCAGACGGACCGAAGGTTCGATGACCGGCGTCAGCATCTCGGCCCAGCGGTCGTGCCAGAGCATGATCTCGGCCGACCAGTGGGGATAGTCTTCGGCGCAGGACAGCACCGTGTCGTAGAGCGGCGCGCCTGCGTCGACCATCGCGTTCATGGCGTCCATATCGACCTCGGCAAAGAGGCGGGCGCGGGCCTCGGGGCCGATCGTGCGGTCGTAGAAGGCCAGGGGTTCCCAGCCGATCAGCACATTGCCGATGTCAAAGATCACCGCTTGGGGCCGCGACATCCTGAACCATCCTTCGCACCGTTTCACGCCAGAGCGTATAAAGCCCCGCGCCGCAGATGAGCGCAATCCCCACCCAGGCGGTGGCGTCGGGCCAGGTGCCAAAGATCACCACGCCCCAGAAGATCGCCATCGGCATTCCCGCATATTCAAAGGGCGCGACCAGTGCCGCCTCGGTCGTGCGGTAGGCCTGGCTCATCATCAGACCGCCGATGCCGACGGCAAGGCCGGTGGCCAGAAACGCAGGCCAGTCGTGCATCGGCGGCCAGACCCACTGGCGGAAAAGGAAGGCGATCGAGGGGTCGGAGGAGCCCGCCAGATGCCCGTCGCCCACCCAGAGCCCCATCGCGGCGCTGACAAGTACAAAGCCGCACTGGACGAAGAAATTCAGCGTCATCGCACTTTCCGTGTCGCGCATCCGCCGCGTCATCATGTGCGACGAGGCATAGCAGAAGGCCGAAATCAGCACGAGGACCGCCGCCGGCCGGATGACGCCCGCACCGGGGCGCAGCATGATGAGGACGCCGAGCATCCCCATGGCGACGGCCGCCCAGCGCCGGGGGCCGACCTTTTCACCAAGGATGACACTCGACAGCAGCGTCACGAACAGCGGCGCGACAAAGGCCGTCGCCACCGCATCGGCCAGGGGCATCGCGGCCAGGCCGACAAAGTAGGTGACGTTCGACACCATCACGATCGACACGCGGATCAGGTGATCCCGGGGGCGCCGCGTCAGAAGCTGGCGGTAGCCGGTGCCCGACAGGCCGATCACGACCAGAACAAGGGCCAGGCCGATGATCGCCCGCGTCAGGATCACCTGATGGAGCGCATAGTTCCCCGACAGAAACTTGATCGACACGTCATTGACCGACAGGATAATGGCGCCGCCCAAGGCAAAGAGAAGACCCCTTACGGGCGGGCTGGTCGGAACGTCGGACATGGTGGCGCCAGAAAATCGGCGGACAGGCGCCCTGTCTGTTCCAGCCGCGACATCAGGGGCGAAGGGCGGCGCGCATGACCCGGTCGAGCGCATTCAGAAACCGCGCCCGGTCGGCCTTGCCAAAGCTCTTGCCGCCGCCCTGCCGGAAGGGGTCGGCGGCGCGCAGGTCGGCCATCAGGTCGCGCATGGCAAGGACATTGCCGATATTGGCCTGCGTCAGCTCGTCCCCGTCATGGCGCAGGACGCGCGCCCCGGCCGCAACGGCCTTCGCCGCCAGGGGAATGTCGCCGGTGATTACCACATCGCCCGCACCCGCGCGTTCCGCGATCCATTTGTCGGCTTCGTCCGGTCCTGCGGTGACATAGACCATCTCGACCAAAGGATGCGCGGGCGGGCGGATGCCGCCGTTGCAGACCAGATAGACCTTCTGGCCCAGCCGCTCGGCGACCCGGATGCATTCGTCCTTGACCGGGCAGGCATCGGCGTCGACGTAAAGGCTCATGGCTTTGGCGCGCGCTTGACCTTGTAGGCGTCCGGGATCGGCATGCGGTTGAAGGCGTCCAGGCCCGCGATGCGGTAGGCTTCGGCGAGCGTCGGGTAGTTGAAGGTGTTCTCGACGAAGTAGTCGACGGTGCCCTTCAGGTTCAGGACGGCCTGGGCGATGTGGATCAGCTCGGTCGCGCCCTCGCCCACGATCTGCACACCCAGAAGGCGCCGGGTCTTGAGGCTGACGAGCATTTTCACGAAGCCGTTCTCGACCCCCATGATATGCCCGCGCGAGGTTTCGCGGAACCGGCCGATGCCAACCTCGTAGGGGATGGCGCGTTCCTGCGCCTCTTCCTCGGACATGCCGCAGGTCGAGATTTCCGGGACGGAATAGATGCCGTAGGGAAACCAGGGGCTTTCGGGCAGCGTCGGCGTGTCAAGCGCGTGACAGGCCGCGACCCGCCCCTGCTGAAGCGAGGTCGAGGCGAGCGAGGGGTGGCCGATCACGTCGCCCGCCGCGTAGATGTGCGGCACCTTGGTCTGGTAGGTCTTGCGGTCGACCTCGATCCGGCCGCGCTTGTCGGTCGTCAGGCCCACGGCCTCCAGGTTCAGATTGGCCGTGGCGCCCATGCGCCCGGCGGCGAAGAGCAGCATGTCGGCCCGCACATGGCGACCATTCGCAAGGCTGACCTCGACATGCTTGCCCGCGTCCTCGATCTTCTCGATCGCTGCGCCAAGGCGAAAGTCGACGCCATTGTCGCGGATCAGGTGGGTGAATTCGCTGATCGTGAAGCGGTCGATGTAGTCAAGGAAGGTGGGCCTGGGCTCGACCAGCGTCACGCGCACGTCGAGAGCGGCGAACATGGTGGCATATTCGACGCCGATCACGCCCGCGCCGACGACGCAGAGGCTGCGGGGGATCTGCTTCATCGCCAGGAATTCGTCGCTGTCGAGGATGGTGGTGCCGTTGAAGGGCACGTCGGCCGGGCGGTGGGTGACGGTGCCGGTGGCGATCAGGAAGCGGTCGCCGGTCACGCGAACGACCTCGCCCCCTTCGGCCGTGACCTCGACCGTGTGGGGGTCGACGAAGCGGGCCATGCCGTTCATCGTGGTGACGTGGTTGCGGTTGAACTGATGTTCCTGCACGTCCGTTTCGTGGTTCAGCGTCATGTCGAGCCGCGCACGCAGGTCGGCGGCGCGGATGTCGTCCTTGACGCGGTAGGCGCGGCCATAGAAGGCGCGCTCGCGCCAGCCGGACAGGTTCAGCACCGTTTCGCGCAGCGTCTTCGAGGGGATCGTGCCGGTGTGGACCGAGACGCCGCCGAAGTTTTCGGTCCGGTCGATGACCAGAACCCGGCGTTTCAGCTTGCCGGCCTGGATTGCGGCCGCCTTGCCCGCCGGGCCGCTGCCGAGGATTACGAGGTCATACTGGCTCATCACTCAATCCCGGTAGAGCGCTTCGGCGTGGAAGGCGATATGGTCGGCCATGAAGGTCGAAACGAAGAAATAGCTGTGGTCATAGCCGGCCTGCATGCGGAACTGGCCGCTTTGCCGGCGCTCCATCATCGCCTGGGCCAGCGCCTCGGGCTTCAAGAGGTCCAGGAACTGGTCCTTCGAGCCCTGGTCGATCAGCACCGGCCCGTCGAAGCCGAAGCGGCGCATGAGGATGGTCGCATCATGGGGCATCCACAGGTTTTCGTCGGCGCCGAGGTAGGCCGCGAACTGCTTTCGGCCCCAGTCGGACTGGGTGGGGTTGGCGATCGGCGCGAAGGCAGAGACGGAGCGGAAGCGGCCATGAAGACGCATGGCCAGCGTCAGCGCACCGTGGCCGCCCATCGAATGGCCGGTGATGGCCTGGCGGTCCTCGTTCACGGCGAAGTTGGCGGTGACGACGGCGGGAAGCTCTTCGGCCACATAATCCCACATGCGGTAATGCGGGGACCAGGGCGCCTCGGTCGCATTGACGTAGAAGCCCGCGCCCTGCCCCAGGTCATAGGCCGCGTCGTTCGCGACGCCTTCGCCGCGCGGCGAGGTATCGGGGAAGACCAGCGCGATGCCGTGTTCGGCCGCCCAGCCCTGCGCGCCGGCCTTGGTCATGGCGTTTTCGTGGGTGCAGGTCAGGCCGGACAGATACCACAGGACCGGCACCGGGCCCTCGGTCGCCTCTTCGGGCAGGAAGAGGCCGAAGGTCATTTCGGTCCCTGTGGCGTCGGACGCGTGGGAATAGACCCCCTGCACGCCGCCGAAGCATTTGTTTTCCGACAGGGTTTTCATGCCGTCCTCATTCTTGATTGATTTCTTCGGGCCGCCTGCGCGCGTCAGCGAAAGACCGACATGATCTGGTCGAGCGGCTTCTTGCGCTTGGCAACGGCCGGAACTGTCGCATCCTCGGCCGGGTAGCCGACCGGCAGGATCATCACGGCCTTTTCGCTGGCCGGCCGCCCGCACATTTCTGGCAGGAACTTCATCGGGTTGGGCGTATGTTCTAGGCAGACCAGCCCGGCATGGTGGATCGCGGTGATGAGCATGCCGGTGGCGATGCCGGTGCTTTCGGGGACATAGTAGTTCTTGTAGCGCGCGCCGTCCTCGGTCGTGCCCCAGCGCTGGGCGAAGACCACGATCAGCCAGGGCGCGTCGGTCAGGTGCGGCTTGGAGACCCCGGTGCCGATGGGCTCCAGCGCCGCGAGCCATTCGTCGCCCGCACCGCCGGCGTAGAACTCGGCCTCTTCCGCCTCGGCCGCTTCGCGGATGCGGGCCTTCATGGCCGGGTCCGATATGGCGGCGAAATGCCAGGGCTGGTGATTGGCGCCCGACGGCGCCGTCCCGGCAGCGGCGATGCAGGCGGCGATCACGGCCTCTGGCACGGGGCGGGTGGAATATTGCCGGACGGAATGGCGTTTGCGCATCCGGGCAAGGAAACGCTCGGCCTCTGACAGGGCTTCGGCGTCTGGCAATTGCACGCGGTCGGGCAGAGGCACGGGCTGATAGGACACCTCGCCCTTTCGGTACATCTCAGCCGCCTCCGATCAATGCTCCTGCAGCGAAGACCAAAGCACCTCCGACGACGACCTGCAAGGCCGCGCGGAGGAAGGGGGTTTCCATGAAGCGGTTCTGGATCCAGGCGATGGCCCAGAGTTCGACGAAGACGATGACGATGGCGATGACGGTCGCCGTCCAGAAGTCCGGGATCAGGTAGGGCAGCGCATGGCCAAGGCCGCCGACCGCCGTCATGATGCCCGACGCCAGGCCGCGCTTGATCGGGCTGCCCCGGCCCGACAGCACGCCGTCGTCATGCGCGGCCTCGGTGAAGCCCATCGAGATGCCGGCGCCGACGGCCGCCGCCGTGCCGACCAGCAGCGTCGTGTGGCTGTCGTGCGTGGCGAAGGCGGTGGCGAAGATCGGCGCAAGGGTCGAGACGGAGCCGTCCATCAGCCCCGCAAGCCCCGGCTGCACCCAGGTCAGGATGAACTGGCGGTGGGCGGCGTGGTCTTCCTCGTTCCGGGTATCGCCGGGCAGGTTCTCGTCGCTCAGTTCGCCCGCGCGGGCCTCGTGCCGCGCCTCGACCGCCGCCAGGTCGCCCAGAAGCTTGCGGGTCGCCGCGTCCTGGGTCTGGGCGGCGGCGCGGGTGTAGAAGGCGGCGGCGCCATGTTCCATCGCCTCTGCCTCGGCCCGCATCCGTTCGAGCCCGAGGTTTTCCATCAGCCAGACCGGCTTTCGGGCGTAGAAGCCCGCCACATGTTCGCGCCGGATCAGGGGGATGACCTCGCCGAACCGTTCGCGGTGGCGGTCGATCAGGGCGCAGCGGTGGCCGTCCTCTTCGACCGCCATCGCGTCGAACACTGCGGCCGAGGCCGGATAGTCTGCCCGCAGCCGCTCAGCGTAGGAGCGGTAGATGCGGGCGTCATCCTCTTCGGACGAGATTGCGAGCGCAAGGATTTCCTGCTCGCTCAGATCGGCGAAGCGGCGGCGGGTGGCAAGGCCGGGGATCATGGGGGTCTCTGATTTGGAATGATTCTAAGTTACCGCCGCCGCCAGAGCGTCGCAAGCGCGAAAAGTGAACTGCTTCGTTTAGATACAGCTTGACGATCCAAACTGAACGGTTTAGCTCACTTGCATTGGATAAGGGGGCTTACCATGACAAAGTCGATCGTTCTGGCCACAGTGCTCGGGCTTGCCGCCGTGCCGGCTCTTGCGGATTTCGCAATGGTCTATATGCCGAATCTGACCTTCCCACCCGCGGCGCCGGTCGTCACGCAGGCCGCGACTTCAACGCCCGCCCTGCCCGACGGCCAGCGCTGACAGATCGCGCGGTCGCCCATCTGCCGCCACTACTCGCACTTGAACATGAAAGACACGTAATGGCGGACGAAGAGGGCGGCGCTCGGCGCGGCCGGAAATATGAGCAGGTGCTCGAGGGTGCCCGCGCCATCTTCGTGCGCGACGGGTTCGAGGGCGCGTCGGTCGATGACGTGGCGCGGGAGGCGCAGGTGTCGAAGGCGACGCTTTACAGCTATTTCCCCGACAAAAGGCTGCTGTTTGCCGAGGTGGCGCGGGACAAGTGCCGGCGTGCGACCGAACGCGCCCTGATGCTGATCAACATGGCCGACCCGCCCGACCGCGTCCTGCCGGAGGCGGCGCGGCAGTTGATCGACTTCCTTCTGTCGGACATCGGCCGGGCGATCTTCCGCATCGCCGTGGCCGAGGCGGAACGCTTCCCTGACATCGCGCGGCAATTCTACGATTGCGGCCACGCGGCGGTGCGCGACGCGCTCGTCGGCTACCTGCGCGGGGCGGCGGCGCGCGGGGAAGTGAAGATCGACGATTTCGACCTGGCGGCGGACCAGTTTGCCGAGTTGTGCAAGGCACAGATCGTCCTGCCGGTCGCCTTGGGCATCATGAGCGATGTGGCCCCTGCCGACCGCGAGCGCATCGGTGCGGCGGCGGTCGAGACGTTCCTCGCGCGGTATGGGGCGTAGGCGGGCCTGGCGGCGCTCGCTTGTGGGCCGCTGCAGCGGGCGGGAAAGGGAAACGCTCTGCGTTTCCCCGACCGGGTGGGCCTGTGCCGGCTGGACCGCTGATGTCACCGAGACTCAAAGGCCAGCGCCCGCCATGGGCGGGGCGGGGGCTGGCCGATGGCCTTTGGGCCATCGGCGGGGACAGGGGGACGGGCCTCTGCATGGCAGGGTCAACGGCCCCTGCCAACTTGACCGGAAACGGCGGAAAGCAGGCGTCCCCCAATCGTCCCCCAGTCGGCCCCTGGTCGGCCCCTAGTCGGCCCGGCGCACCAGAAGGGCGTTGCCGTCCTTGCGCATCTCGAACCGCTTGAGGTCGGCCAGAAGGTCGCTCAGCTTGCGCTTTCCATAGGTGCGGGGGTCGAAATCGGGGTTTTCGGCTGTCAAGGCCTGGCCGATGAGGCCCAGCGCCACCCAGTCGTCGCCCTGTTCGACCTTGTCCATCGCGCGCAGGATCAGCGGCAGCGCGTCGCGCACGCCCAGACGCGAAGGCGCGCGCACCTCTGTGTCGGGTGCGTCCTGGGCGACGATGTTCTCGATCAGGATGAAGCGGTTGCAGACCTTGCGCAGACTGTCGGGCGCCTTCTCCTCGCCGATGCCGATGACGTCGAGGCCCTGTTCGCGGATACGGTTGGCGAGCGCGGTGAAGTCGCTGTCGGACGACACCAGCACGAAGCCGTCGAAACGGCCCGTGTGCAGGATGTCCATCGCGTCGATCACCAGGCCGATGTCGCTGGCGTTCTTGCCGGTGGTGTTGGCGGTTTCCTGATGCGCGACAAGGCCCAGCTCGCGCACCTCTTTCGCCCAGCCGCCGAGCCGGCCTGACGACCAGTCGCCATAGACCCGGCGGAGCGCGGGTTCCCCAAGCGCCACCACCTCTTTCAGGATCGACGCCGCGAACTTCGCGGGGATGTTGTCGGCGTCGATCAGGACCGCCAGAAGCGGCCGTGCGTCCCGTGCCATCAGTAGACGACGACGGCGCGGATCGACTTGCCGGCATGCATCAGGTCGAAGCCTTCGTTGATGCGATCGAGCGGCAGGATGTGGGTGATCATCGGGTCGATCTCGATCTTGCCGTCCATGTACCAGTCGACGATCTTCGGCACGTCCGTGCGCCCGCGGGCGCCGCCGAAGGCGGTGCCTTTCCAGACGCGGCCGGTCACCAGCTGGAAGGGGCGCGTCTCGATCACGGCGCCGGCGGGCGCCACGCCGATGATGATCGACTGGCCCCAGCCACGGTGGGTGCATTCCAGTGCGTCGCGCATCACCTTCACATTGCCGGTGCAGTCGAACGAATAGTCCGCGCCGCCGATCTTGTCGAAGGGCGTCTTGGTCAGGTCGACGATGGCCTGCACGACCGAGGTGCCTTCCGCCAGCTTCCTGGGGTTGACGAAGTGGGTCATGCCGAAGCGGCGGCCCCATTCCTCTTTGTCGTCATTCAGGTCGACGCCGATGATCATGTCGGCCCCGGCCAGCTTCAGGCCCTGGATGACGTTCAGCCCGATGCCGCCCAGGCCAAAGACCACCGCCTTGGCGCCCGTCTCGACGTTGGCGGTGTTCAGGACCGCGCCGACGCCGGTCGTCACGCCGCAGCCGATGTAGCAGATCTTGTCGAAGGGCGCGTCGTCGCGGACCTTGGCCAGCGCGATTTCCGGCAGGACCGTGTGGTTGGCGAAGGTCGAGCAGCCCATGTAGTGATAGATCGGCGTGCCATCGAGCATGGAAAAGCGGGTCGTCCCGTCCGGCATCAGGCCCTGGCCTTGCGTCGCGCGGATCGCGGTGCAGAGGTTGGTCTTGCGGCTGAGGCACGAGGGGCATTCGCGGCATTCGGGCGTGTAGAGCGGGATCACATGATCGCCCGGCTTCAGCGATTTCACGCCGGGGCCGCATTTGACCACGACGCCCGCGCCCTCGTGGCCAAGGATCGAGGGGAAGATCCCTTCGGGGTCGGCGCCGGACAAGGTGAATTCGTCGGTGTGGCAGATGCCTGTGGCCTTGATCTCGATCAGGACCTCGCCTTCCTTGGGGTCGTCGAGGTTCACCTCCATGACCTGAAGCGGCTGGCCTGCGGCAACGGCAACGGCGGCGCGGGTTCTCATTGGCAAACTCCCTGCTATTCTTGACCCGCAAATCTATCCGCCAAAGCGGTGGCTGACGCAAGGAAAGCTGAGAATGACCAAGAAGATTGTGATGGTGATCGCCCTATTGCCGCTCGCGGCCTGTGCGGGCGGGGGCCTGGGCGGGGGCACCTGCAAGCCGGGCAGTTTCTCGTCCTATATCGGCCAGTCCAAGGCCTCGATGATCGGGATCAGCGCGCCGGGGCCGGTGCGGTTCATGTCGCCCGGCAAGCCCGCGACCGCCGATCACGAGCCGTCGCGGCTCAACGTGATGCTGGACGGCCAAGGGATCATCCGCGGCTTCAAGTGCGGCTGAGGCGTGGCCTGAAAGCAAGACCCCGCCGAGGCTGAGCCTGCGGCGGGGCTTTGAGCGAAAGCGGTTCCGGCCGCGCGATCTGGGTGGGGGCTGTCGGCCGCACCGCCGGAACCAAGCGTTCTCGCTATCCCCACAGTCTTGGCCGCAATCGCGGCTTTTCGCGGGAAGAACGGGGCCCAAAGGCCGGTCTTTTCATGGCGGGACTGTGGCGGCGGGTGCCGTGGGTTGGCGCCGGTGAAGAGGCAGGTTGCGCGGCGGCCGGGTGCTTGTAACATCGCAACATGACGATCGTGCCGCCGATCCCCTTCCAGACCGCCCAGACCCTTCCCGACCGGGTGGCCTTCGACCGGCAGGAGCTTGGGCTGATCCTCGGGCTTTACGGGCGGATGGTCGCGGCGGGCGAGTGGCGGGACTATGCCATGGCCTTCCTCAGTGACCGCGCGGTCTTTTCGGTCTTTCGCCGCGCCGCCGAAGTGCCGCTTTACCGGATCGAGAAGACCCCCCGGCTGCGCGCGCGGCAGGGGCAATATGCGCTGCTGGGCGCGGACGGGCAGGTCCTGAAGCGCGGGCCGGACCTGGGTGCCGTCCTTCGGCCGCTAGAGCGCAAGCTGATCCGGCCGGTCGACTAGACCGGGTCGCGGAGGGCAACGGGGGTCCGGATATCGGGGGCATGGGCATCTGGCGAAAGCGACAGGCCCAGACTTTCCGCGCGCCCCGCCATGTGGGCAAGAATCTCCGGTTTTTTCAGTGGTTTGGTCAGGTAGTGGTCGATGCCGGCGGCCAGGATGTCGTCGCTGTCACCCTGCAGGGCATGGGCGGTCATGGCGACGATCGGCACATGGGCGCCGCCGCCCTCGGCCGCCTCGCGCTCGCGGATCAGGCGGGCGGAGGCGCGGCCGTCCATTTCCGGCATGGAAATGTCCATGAAGATCAGGTCCGGCCGGTCCGCGCGCCAATGGTCGACCGCCTGACGCCCGTTCGCCACGACGGTCAGGTCGAGCGGCAGCCCCTCGACCATCTTGCGGAAGACGAGCTGGTTGGTGCGGTTGTCCTCGGCCGCGAGGACGCGCAGGCGGCGCCGGGGCTGAGGGGCGGCGGAAGGTGGTGCAGAGGGCGACGCGGAGGGCGGCGCAGAGGAAGGCGCGGAAAAATCCTGCAGGCGGTGGAAAAGCTCGCTGCGCAGGACCGGCTTTTGCAGGACCGCGTCCACAAGGCCGTCGGCGACGCGCAGGTGGACGGGATCGGCGCTCGCGACAAGGATGCGGGCATCAGGCAGCGCGCGGCGCGCGGCCGCCAGCGCGCGTTCCAGATCGCCGCCGTCGTCCTGGTCGAGAATCAGCAGGTCGCAGGCGGGGTTCGCGGACAGATCGGCCAGTGCCTCGGCCGCGCTGCGGTGGGCGCGCACGGTCAGGCCGCAGGTTTCCAGCTGGCGTGTCAGGATGGTGCGGCCGATCATCGACGGATCGGCCAGCACGGCGGCGCGCAGGGTGACGGGCCGGTGGTTGGCAAGCGGCCCCGCATCTTCGGCCGGGGGCAGCGTCAGGCGGAAGCCGAAGCAGGAGCCCTTCCCCGGCTCACTCTCCACCCAGATCTCGCCGCCCATCAGCGTGACAAGCTGGCGGGTGATGGCGAGGCCGAGCCCCGTGCCCTCGAACGTGCGGTTCGCCTCATCCTCGACCTGGTTGAACTCGCCGAAGATCGCCTCGAGGTTCGCTTCCGCGATGCCGATGCCGGTATCCTCGACCGTCACATGCAGGTCGAACTGCCCGTCGGGCCGTTCGAGCCCGACGACGCGGGTCAGGACATGACCCCGAGGGGTGAACTTGACGGCGTTGCCGATCAGGTTGGTCAGGATCTGGCGCATCCGCCCGGGGTCGGCGACGAAGCGGGTGGGCAAAAAAAGGTCGAAGTCGACCAGAAGATCAATGCCCTTTTCCCGCGCGCGGGGCTGCAGAAGAAGCGTGATTTCGTAGAGGCAGCGTTCCAGGTCGAAGGGTTCGGGCGATAGCCGCAGGCGTTCCGCCTCGGCCTTGGAATAGTCGAGGACATCGTTGATTATGGTCAAAAGCGCCTCGCCGGACGACTTGATCGTTTCGGCAAAGAGGCGCTGGTCTTCCGTCAGGCTGGTTTCGCACAGAAGGTCCGCCATGCCGACGACGCCGTTCATCGGTGTGCGGATCTCGTGGCTCATGTTCGCAAGGAAGGCCGACTTGGCGCGCGAGGCGGCTTCGGCGCGGGCGCGAGCCTCTTCCAGTTCGGCCTCGCGCAGGACGGTTTCCGTGATGTCGGCGGTCAGGCAGACCAGGTCGCCGGTTTCTCCGCGCCGGTCGATCAGGCGGAGCGAGCGGCCATCCGACAGGCCAAGGACCAGGGGTGGAACAGGGTCTGTTCCGGCCCGTTCCATCATTTCATGGTGCCAGTCGGCGGGGTCGCGGCCGCCAAGGTCGACGATGCCGCCGTCGGCCATCAGGCGGATGATGTCGGAGTAGAGCATCCCGGCCTGAAGTTCGGTCCCGCCGCCACCTTCGCCACCCCCCTCGTTGCCCCCCTGCACCGCAAACATGGCCACATAGGCGCCATTCGCGATGATGAGCTTCTGATCGGTGTCAAAGACCGCAAAGCCGTCGCGAAAGGTTTCGACCGCTTCCCAGAGGCGCCGCTGCGCGAGCGTCGCTGCCGACAGCGCGCGGGCAAGGTCCGACTTCATCTGGACGTTCGTGCCCTGCAGCTCGGCCGCTTCGGTCTGGACCGCCTGCAGGGTCTGGCGCTGGTCGGCGACCTTTTCCGACAGGCGCAGCGCATGGGTCGACAGCCGGTCGTTCGCAAGCGCGAGTTCGCGCGACTTCTGGTCCAGAAGCCGCTCTGCCGCGAGCCGGGCGCGGCGTTCCTTTACCAACCGTTCCGCGCCTTGCACGCCCGACCCCTTCCCTGGCCCCGTTCGGCGCATCATCGCGGCGAGAAATGAAAAAACGCTGAACGCAAGGCAGGGTTGCGGATGGCACAATGGCGTCGGTCATGGCAGGATGCCCGCGCCTGTCAAAGGAGTGTCCGATGCGATTTCCGGCCCTGTTCACGCTTCTTGCGCTGCTGATCGCGGCACCTGCCCTTCAGGCGCAGGACAGCGCGCCGATCCCGGCCAAGCGGCTGGTGATGACGGCGGACACGGACCTATCCGGCGGCGACCTTCAGTCGATCTTCAACACGACGCTCGAGTCCTGTCAGGCAAGCTGCCTCGTCAGCACGACCTGCGAGGCGATGACCTTCAACAGCCGCGCGGGGTCGTGCTTCCTGAAGGCCGGGGCGACCGAGGCCAAGCCCTACAAGGGCGCCCTGTCGGGCCGGGTCGCGGCGACGGACAAGAAGGTGCTGGCGGAAGGGGCGGCGCGGGCGGCCGAGCTGCGCTTCCTGTCGCCCGACGATCTGGCGGCGGCGCGCGATGCGGCGGGTGCCGTGGGCAGGCGCTATCCGGTCGATGCGCGGACGGTGGACGAACTGCAGGCCGACGCGACCAAGGCCGAAGCGGCGGGCAACTTCGGGGCGGCTGCGCAGGCGGCGGGCGCCATCGTCGCGCTGACCGATGCGCCGGACGCCTGGGCAGAGCTTGCGCGGCTGAGGCTCGACACGCCCGACGGCCAGTCCGACGACCGCTATGCCGACATGGCCGAGGCGCAATCGGCCGCCGTCAACGCCTATCTGCGGGCAGGGACGGCCGGTGCGCGGGCGAGCGCGCTTTACGCGCTTGCCCAGGCGTTCGAGGCGAACGGGCGCGGGCGCGACATGATTCCGGCGCTGAAGCTTGCCCAGTCGATCCAGCCGAGGGACGAGGCGGCGGCGCTTCTGGAAGATGCGATCGGCAAATATGGCTTCAACATTTCGGACACGACCGTCGACGCAGAGCGTGCAATCCCGCGCATCTGCGCCAACTTCAACGCGCCCCTGGCCACGAGCGGGGTCGATTATTCGACCTTCGTCGGCCTGCCGGACGCGGGCCTGTCGGTTGATGCCTCTGACTACCAGATCTGCGTCAGCGGCCTGCAGCATGGCAAGCGCTACACGATCACGTTCCGCGAGGGGCTGCCGTCGGCGGACGGCGAGGCGCTGGCGAAGGACATCGCCATCACCCAGTATGTCCGCGACAGGGCGCCGATGGTGGTCTTTCCGGGCCGCGCCTACATCCTGCCCCGCGCATCCGAGGCGGGGATCCCGGTGCAGGCGGTCAATGCCTCGACCCTCGATCTGACGCTGATGCGCGTCTCCGACCGCAACCTGGTGCAGGCGATCCAGCGGGACTATTTTGCCCGGCCGCTCGACACCTGGACGATGAGCGACTTCAACTCGTCCTACGCAGTCGAGGTCTGGAAGGGTCGCGCCGACCTCGCCAAGGGCGACACGAACGCCGACGTGGTGACGAACCTGCCGCTGTCGGAGGTGATGAAGACCGCAGGTCCGGGTATCTACACGCTTCAGGCTTCGATCCCCGACGCGGACCCGAACCTGACGGCCCCAGCACAGCAGTGGTTCGTGATCTCTGACATCGGGGTCACGACGCTCAGCGGGTCGGACGGGCTGGCGGTGGTGGCGCGCTCGCTGGCCGATGCGGGGCCGAAGGCGGGGGCGGTGGTGACGCTGATTTCGCAGGCCAATTCGATCCTGGCAACGGCGACGACCGACGCGCAGGGGGTGGCCAGGTTCGCGGCGCCCCTGATGGCGGGCACGTCGGGGGCGACACCTGCGATGGTGACGGTGGCAGAGGGCGACGATTTCAGCTTCCTGTCGCTGACCGACCCGGAGTTCGACCTGTCTGACCGCGGGGTCACGGGCCGCGCGCCCGCGCCGGCGGTCGATGTTTTCCTTGCGACCGACCGGGGCGCCTACCGGGCGGGCGAGGTGCTGAACGCGACCATCCTCGCACGAAATGCCGAGATGCAGGCCGTCGAGGGGCTGCCGCTGACCGTGCGGCTGGTCAGGCCGGATGGTGTCGAATACAGCCGGACGCTCGCCCCCGACCAGGGCGCGGGCGGGCGGGCGGTCAGCCTGCCGATCGGCGGCGGCGCGCCGCGCGGGACCTGGCGGATCGAGACGTTCAGCGAGGATGCCGATCACGTCCTGGCCTCTGCCCCCTTCCTGGTCGAGGATTTCCTGCCCGAACGGATCGACTTCACCCTGACGATGCCCGAGGGCCTTCTGCCGCTTGACACGCCGGCGTCGATCGAACTGTCGGCGCGCTACCTTTTCGGCGCGCCGGGTGCCGGGCTGGCGGTCGAGGGCGATTACCACGTCACCAGCGTCACCACGCTCGACGCCTTTCCGGGCTACAGTTTCGGCCGCTATGACACGGCGCCCCTGATGGCGTCGGACAGCCTGTCGGACCTTGGCCAGACGGCCGAAGACGGCAGCGCCACGATCGACCTGCCGGTGCCGGCCTTCGACAGCGAGCCGACGGGGCCGCTTCTTGCCCGCTATGCGATCCGGGTCAGCGAAGGGTCGGGCCGCCCGGTCGAACGGCGGATCGAGCGGACTTTCCTGCCTGCCCAGCCGATCATCGGCATCAAGCCCGCCTTCGGCCCCGAGGGACCGGCGGCGAACAGCACGGCGGCCTTCGAGGTGATGGCGCTTGGTCCGGTGGGAAAGCCGGTCGACCTGGCGGCGCACTGGGTGTTGAACCGGGTCCAGACCGACTACCAATGGTATGCCATGAACGGCCAGTGGAGCTGGGAGCCGACGACGACCCGCCAGAAGATCGCCGAAGGCGATGCGGCGGGGCCGGCCGGGACGCCGGCCAAGGTCGACGCTCCGGTCGAGTGGGGCGAATATGAGCTGGTCGTCGCGGGCCAGAACGGGTCGGCCGGCACAAGCTCGGTCCGCTTCTACGCGGGCGGCTATTACTCGGCCGAGGCCGGGCCCTCCCCGGACATGCTGGACCTGACGCTCGACCGCAAGGACTACCGGCCCGGCGACACGGCCAAGGTGCGGATCGTGCCGCGCGCGGCCGGGGTGGCGCTGGTCACCGTCCTGTCGAACCATGTGATCGACATGAAGACGGTCGAGGTGAAGGCAGGCGAGAACATGATCGACCTGCCGGTGACGGATGCCTGGGGTGCGGGCGCCTATGTGACGGCCATCGCGCTGAAACCGGGCGATCAGGACGCCAAGAGCCACCTGCCGATGCGGGCGATCGGGCTGTCCTATGCCGCAGTCGATCCCGGCTCGCGCAAGCTGGCGACCACGGTCGAGGTGGCCGACAAGGTCGATCCGCGCGGACCCCTGCCCGTTTCGGTCAAGGTCGAGGGCGTGGCGCCGGGCGAGACGGCCTGGGTCACGGTCGCGGCGGTCGATCAGGGCATCCTGAACCTGACGGCCACCCTGCCGCCCGATCCGGCCGCCTATTACCTGGCCCAGCAGCGGCTGGGCGTGGGCCTGCGCGATGTCTACGGGCGGCTGATCGACGGGCAGAGCGGCCTGCCGGGCGCGGTCCGGTCGGGCGGCGATGCAGGCGGGGTGAAGCTGAAGGCGCCGCCGCCTACCGAAGAGCTGGTCGCCTATTTCTCCGGCCCCTTGCAGGTCGGGGCGGATGGCATCGCCAAGACCGAATTCAGGCTGCCGAGCTTCAACGGCACGGTGAAGGTCATGGCCATCGCCTGGTCGAGGAGCGGCGTCGGCGCCGCCTCGAAGGACGTGGCGGTGCATGATCCGGTGGTGGTCACCGCCTCGGTCCCGCGCTTCCTGCAACCGGGCGACAGGGCGAGCGTCAGGCTCGAATTCGTCCATGCCGAAGGGCCTGCGGGCGAGATGCCGCTTTCGGTCACGGCCGACGGGCTGACGGTCGGGCAGGCGCCCGCCTCTGTGACGCTGGCCGACAAGGGCAAGGCCAGCCTGTCGGTGCCGCTGACCGCGCCCGATGCGGCGGGCGAGGATGCCAAGGTCACGGTCACGCTGACGACGCCCGACGGCAAGCCGCTGGTCAAGACGCTGGCCATTCCGGTGCAGGCGAACGATCCCGCAATCTCGCGGCAGGCGCAGGTCGCGCTGAAGCCGGGCGAGAGCCATCCCCTGGACGCGAGCCTTTTCGACGGGCTCCGGCCCGGCACGGGGCAGGCGACAGTGGCCATCGGCCCCCTGGCCCGTCTGAACGCGCCGGCGATCCTGGCGCAGCTGGACCGCTATCCCTACGGCTGCACGGAACAGATGTCCTCGAAGATCCTGCCGCTTCTTTACTTCGAGGAGATGGCGGCGGCCGTCGACCAGCCCGCCGCGCCCGAGGTGCATGAGCGTGTGCAGCAGGCGATTGCGGCCATCCTGCTCAACCAGTCCGCCGAGGGGGCGTTCGGGCTCTGGTATCCCGAAACGGGCGACATGTGGCTTGATGCCTATGTGACCGATGTCCTGTCGCGGGCGCGGGCGGCGGGCTATCAGGTGCCCGACACCGCCTTCCGCTCAGCGCTCGACAACCTGCACAACCAGTTGAACAGCCAGCAGGATTTCGACAAGGATGGCGGTCCGGTGGCCTATGCGCTCTATGTGCTGGCGCGGGAAGGCGCGGCGGCGATCGGCGATCTGCGCTACTACGCCGATACGAAGGCGGATGCGTTCGACACGCCCATCGCCTCCGCCCAGCTTGGCGCGGCACTTGCCGTCTATGGCGATCAGGCGCGGGCGGACCGGATGTTCAAGCAGGCGGGCGCCCAGATCGCGAAAGAGACCGGCAAGGAGCCGCTGCTCTGGCGCGCGGATTATGGCACCTGGCTGCGCGACCGGCTGGCCGTGCTGGCGCTGGCGACGGAAGCCGGGTCGAAGGCCGTCGACACCGACGCGCTGGTCGGGTCGGTTGCGGGGCCGCTCGCGAGCCAGAACCTGTCGACACAGGAATCGGCCTGGGCGCTGGTGGCGGCGCACGCCGCGCTGAAAGGGGCGGAAACCCTTGGCGTGACGCTTGACGGCGCGCCGGTGGCCAGCCCCTGGCTTGGCCTTCGGGACGGCGATCTGGCGGCGGGGGCCGCGCAGGTGCTGTCGAACGGGGGTTCGACGCCGGTCAGCGCGACGGTCACGGTGACCGGCGTGCCGGTCGCGCCGGGACCGGCGGGCGGCAAGGGCTATGCGATCAGCCGGTCCTGGTACACGCTCGACGGGGCCGAGGTCGATCCGGCCTCGGTCAAGCAGGGCACGCGGATGGTCGCGGTGATCGAGGTAAAGCCCCTTGGCGCGTCGGACGGCCGGCTGATGGTCAACGACCCGCTGCCCGCGGGGTTCGAGATCGACAACCCAAACCTGATCCGGGGCGGCGACATTGCCGCGCTCGACTGGCTTGAAACGGCCGACACGCGCACGGTCGAATTCCGGCAGGACCGGTTCATCGCGGCGGTCGACTGGCAATCGTCGGCGTCTTTCCGGCTGGCCTACATTGTCCGCGCCATCTCTCCCGGCAGCTACCACCTGCCGGCCGCGACGGTCGAGGACATGTATCGCCCCGACTATCGGGCCTGGACCGACGCGGGCAGTGTGACCGTGACCGAGTGAGGCGGGTTGAGATGCGCGCGCATCGCCTCGCGTTCGGGCTGGCGGCGGGTCTTTTCGCCGCCGGCCTTTCGCGCGACCTGGCGGTGGCCTGGGTTGACCGGACCGAGCTGCCGCCCCTGACCATCCCCGTCTCGGCCGAGGTGCGGGACCAGAAGGGTGTCCTTCTGCGCGCCTTCACCGTTGCCGACGGGCGCTGGCGGATGGCGCCGGGGGCGGTCGATCCCCTTTATACCCGCATGCTGATCGCCTATGAGGACCGCCGGTTCTACGACCATGCCGGCGTCGATCCCGTGGCGCTGGTGCGCGCGGGCTGGCAGGCGATCCGGGCGGGGCGGGTGGTGTCCGGCGGGTCGACGCTGACTATGCAGGTGGCACGGCTCCTTGAGGAAAGCGGCACCGGGCGGTGGGAGGGCAAGCTCAGGCAGATGCGCGTCGCCCTCGCGCTGGAACGCCGGCTGACGAAGGCGCAGATCCTGGACCTCTATCTCCGGCTCGCGCCCTATGGCGGCAATGTCGAAGGGGTGCGCGCCGCCGCCTTCGCCTGGTTCGGCAAGGAGCCGCGCCACCTGACGGCGGCCCAGGCCGCCCTTCTGGTCGCCCTGCCCCAGTCGCCCGAGGCGCGGCGGCCGGACCGGGCGGCGGATGCTGCCTATGCGGCGCGGACGCGGGTCCTGGCACGGGCGCGCGACGCGGGGGTCCTGACGGACGAGAAGGTTGCGGCGGCCGAAACAGAGTCTATTCCAGCCAAAAGGCGCGATTTCCCGAACCGCGCAGCGCTTCTGGCCGAACGGTTGCACAGGGCCGATCCGGGGCGGACGGTCATTCCGACGACGCTTGATGCCACGGTGCAGGCAGCACTCGAAAAGCTCGCCGGCGACGCAGCGCGGCGGGCGGGGGACCGGCTGACGGTTGCCATCGTCGTCGCCGACCACCAGACGGGCCGGATCGTCGCGTCGGTCGGGACGGCGGACTGGGGCAGCGGTGCGCGGACCGGGTTCGTCGACATGACCGAGGCGCTGAGGTCCCCCGGATCGACGCTGAAGCCCTTCGTCTACGGGCTGGCGTTCGACCAGGGGCTCGCGAACCCCGAAAGCCTGATTGACGACCGGCCCGTGGCCTTCGGCAGCTACGCACCGCAGAACTTCGACAACCAGTTCCGCGGCACGCTCACCCTTCGGCAGGCGCTGCAAGCGTCGCTCAACATTCCGGCCGTGCGGCTCGCGGATGCGGTCGGGCCGGCGAAACTTCTGTCGGCGCTCGACCGGGCCGGGGCGCGGACCGTGGTGCCGGGGGGGCAGCCGGGGCTTGCCGTGGTGCTGGGCGGTCTGGGGATCACGCTGACCGATCTGGTGCAGGCCTATGCCGCGCTCGCCCGGCTGGGTGCGCCGGTCCATCTGTCGGTCCTGGCCGACGATGCCGGCCCGCGCCCGGGGCGGCTTTTCAGCCCCGAGGCCGCCTGGCAGGTGGACGACATCCTGTCCGGTCTGACCCCGCCGCCGGGGGCCGCGCCAGGCCGGCTCGCCTACAAGACCGGGACCAGCTACGGGCACCGCGATGCCTGGGCGGTGGGTTTTGACGGGCGGCATGTGGCGGGGGTCTGGATGGGGCGGGCGGATGGCTCGCCCGTGCCGGGCGCCTTCGGCGGAGAGCTGGCGGCGCCGGTCCTTTTCGAGGCGTTCGGGCGGCTGAAACCATCCTTCGACCCCTTGCCGCCCCCGCCGCCTGCGACGCTGATCGCCTCGACCGACCAGTTGCCGCCGCCCTTGCGCCGAGTGCGGTCACGGGCCGATGCGCTGGCCGTGGTGGCCGATGACGCGCCCAAGGTCGCCTTTCCGCCAGATGGAGCCGAGGTCGAGGGGCTGAACGGCGGGTTGGTCGTCAAGGTGCGCGACGGGATCGGGCCGTTCCTGTGGCTCGCGAACGGCCAGCCGCTGATCGCCGGATCTGCCGAGCGCGAGAATCTGCTGCCCCTGCCCGGTCCGGGTTTTTACCGCCTGTCGGTCATCGACGCGGGCGGGCGCAGTGCGGCGGTCAATATTCAGGTGCGATAGAGACGCTTTTCACCGACGGACGGGCTATGACTTGCACGGGTCGGCCCGACAGACCATCTTGTTAGAAAAGCGGAGGTTTCATGCCCATCAACTCCATCACCGACAGCATCGGCGGCGGCAATGCCGTCTTCCTGGCGATCGCCTTCTTCATCCTTCTCTGCGTCTGGCTGGGCGTGCGCATCGTGCCGCAGAGCGAAAAGCATGTGGTCGAACGCTTTGGCCGGCTGCGCGCGGTGCTGGGACCGGGCATCAACTTCATCGTGCCCTTCCTTGACCGGGTGGCACACAAGGTTTCCATCCTGGAACGTCAGCTGCCCACACACCGGCAAGATGCGATCACGACCGACAACGTGCTGGTCACGGTCGACACCAGCGTTTTTTACCGCATCACCGAACCGGAAAAGACCGTCTACCGCATCCGCGACGTCGACGGGGCCATCGGGACCATGGTCGCCGGCATCGTGCGAAGCGAGATCGGGACGATGGAGCTTGACCAGGTGCAGGCGAACCGCTCGACACTGATCCAGAAGATCCGCGAGGCGCTGACCCATGTCGTCGATGACTGGGGGATCGAGGTGACGCGCGTCGAAATTCTGGACGTGAGCCTTGATGAGGCGACGAAGGCCGCGATGTTGCAGCAGCTGAACGCCGAACGGGCGCGGCGGGCGCAGGTGACCGAGGCCGAGGGGCGGAAACGGTCGGTCGAGCTGGCCGCCGACGGACAGCTTTATGCGGCCGATCAGGCGGCGAAGGCGCGGCGGCTGACGGCGGATGCCGAGGCCTATGCGACCCAGGTCATCGCGGCGGCGATCAAGGAAAACGGGATCGAGGCGGCGCAGTTCCAGATCGCGCTGAAGCAGGTCGAGGCGCTGCAATCCGTGGGCAACGGGCCGGGCAAGCAGGTCGTCCTGTTGCCGGCGGCGGCGATGGAGGCTTTTGCCGATGCGTTCAAGATGCTGAAGGGGCGCAGCTGATGCAGCTTTGGCAGGAATGGTGGGTCTGGATGGCCGCAGCCTTCGTGCTGGGCATCCTGGAAACGCTCGCCTCCGGCTATGTGCTGTTGGGGTTTGCGGGCGGGGCGCTGGTGACGGGGGTCCTGTTGCTGGTCGGTCTTGCCGGCGGGTCGGTCGCGCTGACGGTTCTGGTCTTCGCCGTCGCCTCGCTCGTCTGTTGGTGGGCGCTCAGGCGGGTCTTCGGCTGGCCGAAGGACCCGGTCAAGATCGTGCGCCACGACATCAACGACAACTGAAACCGGCCCCTGAAACTGGCCTCCGGGGCGGGGTTTCAGACCTTCGCCAGTTCGGCCAGGATCGCCTCTGCCGCCCCGCGCGGGTCGGGCGCGGCCCAGATGGGGCGGCCGACGACGATGTGATCTGCGCCGGCGTCGATGGCTTCGGCCGGGGTGGCGATGCGCTTCTGGTCGCCCGGCGCGCTGCCTGCCGGACGGACGCCGGGGGTGACGATCAGCCGGCCCCTGGCAGAGGGAAGCGCGCGGATCAGGCGCGCTTCGTGCGGGCTTGCGATCACCCCATCGGCGCCTTCGGCGAAGGCGCGGTCGGCGCGTTCGACGGTCAGTTCGGTCATGTCGCCGGGCCGGATCAGGCCCGCATCCAGGTCGGCGCGGTCGAGCGAGGTCAGGAAGGTCACGGCCAGGATCTTCATCCCCGACGCCCCGGCCCCGGCCTTCGCGGCGCGGACCACATGGGGGTCGCCCTGCACGGTCAGGAAATCCAGGTCGAAGCGCGAAAGTCCCTTCACCGCCGCCTCGACCGTTGCGCCGATGTCGAAGAGCTTCATGTCGAGGAAGATCTTCTTGCCCTGTTCGTCCTTCAGCTCGTTGGCGAGCGCGAGGCCGCCGCCGGTGAGCATGCCGAGCCCGATCTTGAAGAAGCCGACCGAGGGGCCGATCCGGTCTACCAGGGCCAACCCCTGCACCGCGTCCGGCACGTCGAGCGCCACGATCAGCCTGTCATCCGTCTGCATCGTCGCCCCCTGTTGTCCGGCCGCGCTTGTCCGACCCGCAGGGCGGCCTGTCAAGGGCCGGATAAGCGGCCCGATCAGGGGCCGGATCAGGCGGCGTCGGACAGGTGCGGCGCGCAGGCCAGGTAGTCGAGCGGTGCTTCCAGAAGGCGCGCCTTGGCGGCGGCGATGAGGCGCGCCTTCAAGGGTGCGCCGCCAGGCGCGCGGATCGGCGCGCGGACGCGCACGCGCGCCTCATCCTCGCCCCCATCAAGCGCGATGCGCAGGACGATGGTCGCAACGACCGCCCTTGCCGCGCTGTCGACGGCAATATCGCGCGGTCTGGCAGAAAGAATTCGCATGGGCCGTTCCTTTCGCTAGTCTCCGCCCAAGGTTAACGGGCGAACGTTACGAAAGGGTTTCGCGCTCCATGCAGGTCAACATCCTTTATGATCGGCCGGACGACGGGCCGGGCAGCGGTCCGGTCCAGGTGGGCTGGCTGCGCACGACCGACAAGGCGGCGGTGCTATACGATCCGCCGCAACGGCTCGCCTCGCGCGATGTGGCGCGCACGCATGCGAAGTCGGCGGCGCGCTGCCCGGCGGTCATCCAGATGGAAAGCCGCTACTTCCAGGTGCCCTGCCCGTTCGACCTGCATCTTGGCTTTGCCCGCGACCCGAAGGGCAAGCCCGTCTTCATCAACCGGCTGGGCGCGGCAAGCCCGATTCGCGCCAACAAGCTGAACGAGCTTCTGGTCATGGTGAACGAGGCCGAATGGCGCTACCCCGACCGGCCGACGATCCAGCTGATGCTGCCCTACCTCTTCATTGCCGACGAGCCGGTCTGGATCACCCAGCTTGGCCCCTTTGCGCATTACCGCCGCGAGGCGCTGCCTGGCACGATCTTCGGCGGCCGCTTCCCGATCAGCGTCTGGCCGCGGCCCCTGATGTGGGCTTTCGAGTGGCACGAACCTGACCGCGACATCGTGCTGAAACGGGGCGAGCCGCTCTTCTACCTGCAGTTCGAGGGGCCGAGCCCCGACCGGCCAATCCAGCTGGTCGAGGCAGAGCGCACGCCCGAGCTCGACCGCTATCTCGAGGCGATCGGGGGTGCTGTGAACTACGTCAACCAGACCTTCAGCCTGTTCAAGGCCGCAGAGGCGCTGCGGCCCCCGCGGCTAGTCACGCCAAAGGGCGGCTGATCCCCCTAACCCCGGCGGAGCGACTGGGCCATGCAGTGGATGCCGCCGCCGGTCTTCGAGATTTCGGACATGTCGATCGCCGCCACCTCGAACCCGCGGGCCTTCAACTGCCCGATCAGCGCCTTCGACGAGGCAGGCGCGATCACCCGGTCGCCGCCGAGCGACATGAAGTTGCAGCCGAGCGCCATGGTGTCCTGGAAGGGCACGTCGATGATCTCGTGCCCCTTGGCCTTCAGCCAGTCGACGATGCCGGGCTCGGTGCAGGCCAGGCAGACGGCCGTCAGCCTGGGCGCGATCGGGACGACCATCAGGTCGATGTGGACGTAATATTCGTCGATGAAGGCGAGCCGCGTTTCCCAGCCTTCGCGGTCGAACCAGTCCTGGACCTGGCGGGCGCCTTCTTCCTGAGTGCGGGCGCCGCCGCAGCCGATCAGGACGCAGCCTTCCTCGATCACGTTGAAATCGCCGCCCTCGAAGGTGCCGGCGGTGACCATGTCATAGATCGGAATGCCGAGTTCCTCGTAGGTGCGGATCGCCGCGTAATTCTCGCCCCGCCGCCACCAGTTGGCCATGGCGGTGATGATGGCGCCGTAGGGGGTCATGACGCTGGAATCGCGGGCATAGACCTGCATCGGCAGTTCGGGGGTCGGCTGGTGCATGTGGACCTTGACGCCGAAGTGCTCGTAGGCCGCGACCAGTTCCTTGTGCTGGGCCTGGGCGACCTGGATGTTGCTCGGCGCCTCGCGCAGGTGCTTGCGCGACAGGCTCGAGGTCGAGAGGTGGCGCAGGTGGGCCGGGCTGCCCAGAAGCACGTCGGTCAGCCGGTCGGTTTCGTTGGCAAAGCCCCAGCCCGTCAGGGGTGCGGTGCCGCCCTTGGGGTTGCGGCGGCGGAGGGTGAAGGGTTCAGGTCGTGCCGTCGGGTTCATGGGGGCGTTCATGGAGGTGCTCCTTTCAGGCGCCGGGCATGGCAGAGGGGATCCACCAGTCGTGCCCGCGCGCGGTTGTGACATATTCGGGCCAGCGGAAATGGATGGGCGGGTCGTAGTCGCACTGGGGCGGCGTCCAGTCGCTGCCGCCGGGACCGCCGCCGGTGCGCTGGTGGAACTCGGCCATGGCCGCGGCGCGCGCCGCCGGGTCCTCGAGCAGGCGAAGCGCCGACAGTGCCAGGATCTTGGCCGCCGACTGCACCATCGGGTCTATCGTGGCCGGAATGCCGCCCATCGCGTTCATCGCCCAGGCCGGATAGGCATAGCCCGCCGGTGCCCGCAGCGCGGGGCGCGCGACATAGAAGCGCGCGGTCGGGGCGTGCCAGCACATGTCGGTGTAATCGTCCGAGGTCGAGTGGGTCTGGCTCGGCGGCAGGTCATGGCGCAGGATCGCCTCGGCTGCCTGGGGCTCGATCAGGCGTGACATCTCGGGGATGAAGGGGTCATCCATCGGGTCGAGGCCAAGGTTCGCCTGGATCTCGCGCGCGACGGTCTTGGCGGCCTCGTCCCAGACAGGGGCGCCCACGGCCTGCATGGCGTCCCAGACGGTGCGGGCGATGGCATGGTTGGCAAGGCCGGGGCGCGACTTGCAGACCCAGTGGCGTTCCCACCGGCAGCCGGTCATCGCCGCCGCCGCTTCGGCATTGCGGTCAAGGGCGGCGGTCACGGTTTCGGCCATGGCGATCGTGGGCGTGCGCATCATGTACTGGATTTCGGCCAGACCGGCCGGCTGGTTGTCGGCGGTCGCCTGCCCCGCCGTCAGGATCGCCTCGGAAATCGACCAGCCGCCCTGGTGGGACAGCATCGAATCGCGCAAGGCCTTCGAGGTCAGGAACATCAGGTTCAGCGCATCATTCGCGCCAGGCGCGCGCACCGCGCTGTGCGACTGCGGGATGGGGGCGGCATCGTCGCGGCCCCAGGCTTCGGGCACATCGCAGATGAAGCGGTAGATCATCGACCAGCCCGCGCCGCAGTGGGTGTCCCAGCGCACGGTGTTGCACATGGGCAGCATGTAGAAGGGATGGAACGACAGGATCGCCGCCAGCCCGTCATAATAGCCGCGCGCGGCATGGATGGGCTTTGAGCCGCGCACCTTCTCCGCCGGCTCGCCGGTGAAGCGCAGGCCGCCCTTGATGCCGTGCCGCTCCATGGCCGCCTTGGTGGCCAGAAGGCCGCCGAGCCCGGCCATGCCAAGCCCGGAATGGGGGTCGGTATGGCCGCCCGCCTGATAGCCCAGGCCCTTCCGCGGCGCGCGCCGCGTGCTGGCGGCCTGGCAGTTGCCGGGGATGCCGTCATATTCGGCATACATGCCGATGATCGGGCCGCCCGCGCTGTCGGCGCCGTTCGACCAGTTGGCGCAGAAGGCGGTGGGCATGCCGCCCGACCCTTCCTCGACCGTGAAGCCCTCGGCCCTGAGCCGGGCGACATACCAGTCGGCCGAGCGGTATTCGCGCCAGGCCGTCTCGCCGAAGTCGAAGATCGTCGCGCACCAGTCCGACAGGTCGGCCGCGCGGGCGGTGACATGGGCAAGAGCCGTCTCTTGCGCGGCGGACAGGGGGGTATGCGGCACGGGGGGCGACCTCCTTTGCGGCAGTGGCGGCCCTTGGGGCCTCTGGGGAGGCCTCTGGGAAGGCCCCTGGGCAGGCTCGTCCCTTGGCTACACGGGGCGGCCCTTCGTGCGAAAGTGAAACCTTTTCCTAGGGACGGCAAATCATTTTCACCTAAGCCGCGACGCGGGCGCGCTGGGCTGCTAACCTTGGCGCCGACGTCCATGGCTTTGGGGGCCAGGGGCGCAGAGGAGCCAGGGGCTTGAGGGGAAAGGGTCGCAATGTCGCGCGTTCCATCGACGCAGGCGCTCAGGGCGCTCGAGAGTTTCGCGCGCCATGGCACGGTCTGGCAGGCGGCGGACGAGTTGAACCTGACGCGCAGCGCCGTCAGTCACCAGTTGCGGCTTCTGGAGCGCGACCTGGGTTTCCGGCTGATGAGCCGGGCGGGCACGCGGGTCGAGCTGACGCCCCAGGGCCGCGCCTATGCCGCCGACGTGCGCCGGGCGCTGTCGGTTCTGGCGGGGTCTGCGGCACGGCAGACCGGGCGGGGGGCGACGGGGGCCCTGACGGTCAGCTGCACGCCCGGCTTCGGGTCAAGCTGGCTTTGCCCCAAGATCGGCCGCTTCCGCGACCGCTGCCCGGATGTGGCGCTGTCGCTCGTGACGCCGCGCAGGCTCGACGACACGGCAAACCCGGACGCCGACCTCTTCATCGCCTTCTGCCATCCCGGCAGCCATGCCGACATGGAGGTCGAGCTTCTGAAGAAGGTCCATTTCACGCCGCTGTGCAGCCCCGCTCTTTTGAACCGCCTGGGTGGCTTGCCGGAACCGCGCGATCTGCTGGCCGTCAACCTTCTGCACCTGACCGACCACGAGGACTGGGTGACCTGGTTCCGCCTGGCCGGACTGCCGGAAGAGGCGGCGCGCACCGGCCAGCGGTTTTCCGACATGAACCTGGTCTATGCCGCGACGCTGGCCTCTCCGGGGGTAGGCATGGGCGACGAGTTCATCTGCCAGCAGTCCATGGCGGACGGAACGCTGGTGCGGCCCTTTGATCTGGCCATCGAGTCGCCCAGGGCCTACTATCTGGCAGTCTCACCACAAAAGGCCGCCAACCCCGCCGTCATCGCCTTTCGCGACTGGATGGCCGACGAGCTGCCGATGGGTTAGGCCGCGAACGACAAAAACCGTTTGCCGTCGAGGGGAAAACAATTCGTTTGTCGGGAGTGGGCGGCACCCATAAGCATCAACATGCGGGGAGGGGTTCAATGCTGGCAAGATCGAAGGCCGCCGAGATCGGCGCAAGCGGGATCGGCAAGGACTTCGGCGAGTTTACCGCGTTGGACGACGTATCCCTGACCATCGGGCGCGGCGAGTTCCTGACGCTGCTCGGCCCCTCCGGCTCTGGCAAGACCACCTTCCTGATGCTTCTGTCCGGCTTTCTGGCGCCGACACGCGGCCAGTTGACGCTTGATGGCCGGGACATGACCAGGACACCGGCGGAAGAGCGGGCATTCGGCATGGTCTTTCAGGGCTATGCCCTGTTCCCGCACATGACGGTCGAACAGAACATCGCCTTTCCGCTGACGGTGCAGAAACGCCCCGCCGCCGAGGTCAAGCGCCGGGTCGCTGACGCGATCGACCTGATGGGTCTGGGCGGTCATGGCCAGAAGCGGCCGGCGGGCCTGTCGGGCGGCCAGCAACAGCGGGTGGCGCTGGCGCGGGCGCTGGTCTACGAGCCGCCGGTCCTGTTGCTGGACGAGCCCTTTTCAGCCTTGGACAAGAACCTGCGCGGCCAGATGCAGGACGAGGTGCGGCGCCTTCACCGCGAGACGGGCACCACCTTCGTCTTCGTCACGCACGACCAGTCAGAGGCGCTGGCGCTGTCGACCCGCATCGCGATCTTCGAGCACGGGTGGCTTCAGCAACTCGCCCCCCCGCGAGAGGTCTACGACCGCCCGGCGAACCGGTTCGTGGCCGAGTTTCTTGGTGAAATCAACGTGTTGCCCCTGACGGACCTTTCGACCGGGGCGGGTGGCGCAAGCGGCCGGTTCGAGGGGCAGAGGCTGGGCGCACCTGCCCCCGGTCAGGCCGGCGCCACGACGCTCGCGGTCCGGCCGGAACATATGAGGCTGCACATGACGGCGCCGGCTTCGGGCAACAGCGTCGCCGCGCGGCTCGACCATCTGGTCTATCTGGGGGCCGAGACGCGGCTCGCGCTCCGCTCGCCGGGGGGCACGGATCTGACCATGACGCTGCCGACCGCCGAACTGCCTGCCGCGCTGGAACCGGGCACCACCGTCTGGGCCGCCTGGCCCGAAGATCGCGGCTTTCTGCTCTGACCGCCCGTCCGGGGGGACCTTTCACGACGACTTCGACATAGGGAGATGACGATGCACGAACAGTTTCTGAAAGACCAAGTCGAAATCCTGGCCCGGCGCCATGCGCGGGGCGAGATCAGCCGCCGGAGCTTCGCGGGGCTCGCGGCGGCGCTTCTGGGCACCACGGCCCTTGGGCTGCGCGGCACCGTGGCGCAAGCGGCATCGGGCGAGCTGGTCTTCGTCAACTGGGGCGGGGACGCGGGTGCCGCCTATGACGCGGCCTATGGCCAGGCCTTCCTGAAGGACACCGGGATCACCGTGAAGCAGGACGGCACCGGCCCGACCGAAGGTGCCATCGCCGCCCAGTTCGAAAGCGGCAAGCCCACCTGGGACATCGTCGATGCTGACCCCTTCTCGGCCGAGGCCCTGGGCAAGAAGGGGATGATGGAAGAGATCGACTATGCCATCGTCGACAAGTCGAAGATGCGCGAGGGTTTCGGCTGGCCCCATGCCGCATCGAGCTACTTCTACAGCTACATCATCGCCTACGATGCCAAGAAGTTCAAAGACAACCCGCCGAAGTCGATGGCCGACTTCTTCGATGTCGAGAAGTTCCCCGGCAAGCGCTCGCTTTACAAGTGGGGCGCGGGCATGTGGGAAGCCGCGCTTCTGGCCGACGGCGTGACGCGCGACAAGCTTTATCCGCTGGACCTGAAGCGCGCGAACGACAAGCTTGCCGCCTTCAAGGAGCATGTGGTCGCCTATTGGGGCGGCGGGTCGGAAAGCCAGTCGATCCTACTGAACGGCGAGGCGTCGATGGCGCTGGTCTGGTCGACCCGCGCCAAGCTGATCGAGACGGATTCGGGCGGCGACGTGACCTTCACCTGGAACGAGGGGCTGATCGCGCCGGGGTCGATGGCGGTCATCAAGGGCAATCCGGGCGGCAAGGACGCGGCGATGAAGTTCATCGCCTCGGCGCAGGACCCGGCCAAGCAGGTGGTGATGTTCACCATGCTCGGCCAGGGGCCGGCGAACCCGGCGGCCGACGCGCTGTTGCCGCCCGAGGACGCGCGCTTCAACCCGGTCGATCCGAAGAACTTCGCGGTGCAGATCCCGCTCGACATGGCCTGGTATGAGGAAAACTACGGGCCTGCGCTGGACGAATACCTGAAGATCATCTCTGCCTGACCCTTTCCCGTGCCCCCTGATCCGTCGGGGGGCACGGTCCTTCGAAAGGACGCCATGAACCCCACCTCGCGCCTTCTTTTGCTGATCGGCCCGCTTCTCCTGTTTCTGGCGGCGGCCTACCTGGTGCCGTTCCTTGGCGTCATGCGCTGGAGCGTGACGCTGCCCGAGCCGGGGCTTGGCCAGTATCGCGCGGCGCTGGGTGATCCCCTGGTCCTCAGCGTCTTTGCCCGCACGCTTCGGATCTGCGCCATCGTCACGGTGCTGTCGGTGACGATGGCCTATGTCATCACGCTTCTCTGGGTGCGGGGCAACCCGGCCCAGCGCACGGTGGTCGAGCTGTGCATCCTCATCCCCTTCTGGATTTCGGTCCTGACGCGCGCCTTCGGCTGGCTCGCGCTCTTATCCAACAAGGGGCTCATCAACGGCTGGCTCGAGGCGCTGGGTGTCTTGTCGGAACCGCTGACGCTTGTGCGCAACGAGTTTGGCGTCATCGTCGGCATGACGCATTACCTGATCCCCTTTGCGGTCTTTCCGCTGGCCTCCTCGATGCGCACGGTCGACGAGCGCGTCCTGATGGCGGCGCGCGGCATGGGGGCGAGCCGGATGCGGATCTTCTGGCAGATCTTCGTGCCGATGACGAAGCCCGGCATCCTGGGGGCGGCGCTTGTCGTTTTCGTCTTTGCGCTCGGCTTCTTCGTGACGCCGGCGATCCTTGGCGGCGGACGCAGCGTGATGGTCGCCGAGCTTATCTACCTGCGCATCTTCCAAAGCCCGAACTGGGGCCTCGGGGCGGCGATCAGCGTGATCCTGATGGTGGGCGTGGGGCTTCTGCTGGCGCTTCTGATGCGGCAGGTCCGCCAAGGGGGGGCGCGATGACCGTCCTTCGCCCCGGACCATTGGCAGTGGCGCTTGCGGCCCTTGTCGCTGTGTTCCTTCTGATGCCGCTTGTCGCGGTGATCCCGGTCAGCTTCACGCCGACGCGCTATCTGTCGGTGCCCGAGGGCGAGCTGTCGCTGCGCCATTACCGCGCGCTGATCGAGAACCCCGCCTGGGCGAGCGGGGCGTGGCTGTCGATCCGCATCGGGATCGTGGCGTCGCTGGTGGCCACGGGACTCGCGCTTCTGTTCAGCCTGGGAATCTGGATGATGCAGCCGCGCTTTGCGGGCCTTCTGATGGGGATTGCGCTTCTGCCGATGGTCGCGCCGCCGGTGGTGTCGGCGCTGACGCTTTATTTCTTCCTCATCAGCCTGTCGAAGGTGAACGGCTTCATCGCCTACGACACCTGGGCCGGGGTGGCGATGGCGCATGCGATCATGATCGCGCCCTTCGCGGTTGTCCTGATAACGGTGGCGTTGTCGCAGGTCGACCGGCGGATCGACCTTGCGGCGCGCAGCATGGGCGCGGGGCTCTGGACGCGGATCTTCCGGGTGATCCTGCCCAACATCCGCTTCGGCATCCTGACCGCGTTCTTCCTGACGTTCGTCCTGTCCTGGGAAGAGATCGGCGTGACGCTCTTCATCACCTCGGTCAATGCGGTGACGCTGCCGCGGCTGATGTGGATGGGGTTGCGCGACAATATCGACCCGGCGATCGCGGCGATTTCGGTCGTCCTGATGACGATCGTCGTCCTGGTGGTCCTGACCCGCACCGCGATCGAGCGGCGGCGGGGCCAAGACAGGGGTTAGGATCGGGGCCCAGGATCGGGGCTAGATCATCCGGATCGCTTCTTTCCCGACGGCGAGCGTATAGCCGCGCCGGGTGATGTTGCGGACCAGAAGTTCCGAAACCATCTGGTTGCCCAGCGCATCGCGAAGCCGCTTGATGCGCATCGCACCCGCAGCCTCGTCGCAATCAGCCGGACGGCGGCCCGAGATCACCGCCTCGATCTGGGCGCCGGTCAGGATGTCGTCATCCATGCGCGCCTCGGCCAGCACCGACAGGGTTTCAATCGCGGCCTCGGTCAGGCGGAACTCCATGTCGTTCAGGATCACGGCGTTTTCGGCGCGGCTGATCGTCAGGCTCGACACCTGGATGCCCTGGCGCTGGATCGCCTCCATCCGGCGGTTGAGGGCCTGGATCGTCACAAGGAACACGAGGCAGGCGATGAGGAGCGCGGTGGTGAAGATCAGCAGGATGAAGATGACGACGCGGTAGCTGGTCAGCACCTCACCGAAGGCAGTGCCGGACTGGGCGAGGATTTCCAGAAGCTTGATCTGGTCGCTGGTCGTCAGCGCGTCGTTTTCGACAAAGATGCGCTCGACGCGGGCGTTGAAGGCGTTGCCGTCGGGCAGCGTCCAGAACAGAAACAGGGTGGCGGCCAGCAGGATCACGACGATGGCCGCGATGCCGCCGTTCAGGACGCGGTTTCCCGACCGCAACAACCGCGCGGTCTTGGCGCCGCCCTTGCTCAGGCTTTCGCCCTTGGGGGCGTCCATCGGCTCGTCATTCATGCAGATCAGCCTGCGGGAACGATGTCGGTGACGGCCAGAAGCGTCCAGCCTTCTGCCGCGAGCTTGGGCGCAAGCGCCGCTTCTGCCGCCGCGGTCGAGGCGCAGGCGGCATCGGGCAGCGTGGCCGTCCCGGCTTCAAGCTGCAGGGGGTCGTCCTTCTTGGCCTTGTAGTGGACCGTGCATTCGGCGGCGGCGATGCCGGGCAGGGCAAGGGCAATCAGAAGGGGGGCAAGGGTTCTGAGCAACATGCCGCCAACCTGCGCGAATCCGGCCGGTTTTTCAATGACAGGCTGCGGTGGGGCGCCGGATGGGCAAAGGTTATCGCCTAACAATGCGCCGTTATTGCTCTGTCGAGGCATCCGGTCCGAGAGGGGGATGTGGTCTTGCCGCCCTGCGGGGCCGGTCGTCGCATCGCCCCCCGCGCTGGCCGGCCACCTGCAGGGAAGGACCCGATCCGGGGCGGATGTGGCAGCGTCCGCCCCCTTTTTGCGGTTGCAGGACGGCCCGCGCCTCTCTTAAGCCGTCGCATGGCCACCAGTCCCACCCTGATCCACGAGACGGATGCCCTTGCGCAGGGCTTCGGCATCATCGCGGGTGTCGATGAGGTCGGGCGCGGCCCCCTGTGCGGGCCGGTTGTGGCGGCGGCGGTGGTCCTGGACATGGATCGCATGCCCCCGGGCCTGAACGATTCCAAGAAACTGACGGCGGCGCGGCGCGAGGTTCTGTTCGAGGCGCTGGGGGCGTGCGCCGAGATCGGCGTGGGGCTGGCGAGCGTCGAAGAGATCGACGCGCTCAATATCCTGCGGGCCAGCCACCTGGCGATGGAGCGGGCAGTCAGCGCCCTGCCCCGCCGGCCCGGCATGGTGCTGATCGACGGGAACCTGGTGCCGAAGGGGCTGGGCCTGCCCGCTCGGGCGATCGTCAAGGGCGATGCGATCAGCCTGTCGATTGCCGCCGCCTCGATCGTCGCCAAGGTCACGCGCGACCGGATGATGGTGGTTCTGGCGCAACAGCACCCGGGCTACGGCTGGGAAAAGAATGCCGGATACCCGACGCGCGACCATCTTTTTGCGCTTCAAACCCTTGGTGTGACCCCACACCATAGGCGTTCGTTCCGGCCGGTCCACAACATCTTGTGCAAGATAAATTTGTAAGTGCTTGATTCAAAAAAGAATTTGACGGCGAATCGCCGGTGACTCATCCTTGCCCCAGAACCGGCGACAGACCGGAAAGAGGCAGAAATGACGATGACACCGGCGAAACAGGGCAGCCGTCCGGCGGCCCGGCAGGCGGCCGACTTGCCCCTGAACCAGATCCTTGCGGGCGATTGCATCGAGGCGATGCGCAGCCTGCCCGAAGCGTCGGTCGACCTGATCTTCGCCGATCCGCCCTATAACCTGCAGCTTCGCGGCGAGCTTCACCGCCCCGACAACAGCCGTGTCGATGCGGTGGACGACGCCTGGGACCAGTTTTCCAGCTTCGAGGCCTACGACCGCTTCACCCGCGACTGGCTGGCCGCCGCCCGGCGCCTGCTGAAGCCGCAGGGCGCGCTCTGGGTCATCGGCAGCTATCACAATGTCTTCCGCATGGGCGCCGAGTTGCAGAACCAGGGTTTCTGGATCCTGAACGACGTGGTCTGGCGCAAGTCGAACCCGATGCCGAACTTCCGTGGCAAGCGGCTGACGAACGCACATGAGACGCTGATCTGGGCCTCGAAATCCGAGGGCGCGAAATACACCTTCAACTACGAGGCGCTGAAGGCCCTGAACGAGGGCGTGCAGATGCGGTCGGACTGGGTGATCCCGCTCTGCACCGGCCACGAGCGGCTGAAAGGCGAAGACGGGGACAAGGCCCATCCGACGCAGAAGCCCGAGGCGCTGCTGCACCGCGTCCTTCTGGGCACGACCAATCCCGGCGACGTGGTCCTTGACCCGTTCTTCGGCACTGGCACGACAGGTGCGGTCGCGAAGATGCTCGGCCGCGAGTTCATCGGGATCGAACGCGAAGCCGCCTACCGCGAGGCCGCCGCCGCCCGGCTGGCCCGCGTGCGCAAGTTCGACCGCGAGGCGCTGGAAATCACCGGATCAAAACGCGCCGAGCCGCGCGTGCCGTTCGGGCAGGTGGTCGAACGCGGCATGCTGCGGCCGGGCGAAGAGCTCTATTCGCTCGGCAACCGCTTCAAGGCCAAGGTGCGCGCGGACGGGACGCTCATCGGCAATGACGTGAAGGGCTCGATCCACCAGGTTGGCGCCCATCTGGAAGGCGCGCCCTCGTGCAACGGCTGGACCTACTGGCACTTCAAGCGCGACGGCAAGATGGTGCCCATCGACCTTCTGCGCCAGCAGATCCGGGCCGAGATGGACGAGGGCCCAAGGGCGCACTGAGGGGCCCACTGGCGAATTTACGGTTTACCGCCGGTGCCTTGGGGTCTCGCACCCCCACGGCACGCACCTAGCCCCGCCGTTCCCAAGCGGCGGGGCTTTTTTCTTTGGGATGTAGGGAAGTCACGCAGGTTGGCTTGGGCCTCAATTGAAGGATGACCGGGTTTCCGGCGTCCACTCGTAGACGGTGTCCAGCGCATCTTTTGAAACAAATTCGAACCCGCAGGATCTGTAGAAATCGTTTGCCGGGCTGCCGTTCAAAGCCAGCAGTCGGATCGGCAGTGCCACAGAAATTGCCTCGACCTTCAGATCGTCAATCACACGCCGGCCGATCCCGTGTCCCTGCAAGGCCGAGGTGACATAAAGGTGATCCAGATAGAGATGGTCAGCACGTCTTCGAACGACGAAGAAGCCGACAACACCTTCTTTCACATGGATAACCTTCGTATCGGCGGCGCGAAAGGTGTCCAAGAAGCGATCTCTGGCTCGCACAGGATCGAACCGTCCGACCGCCTCCAGACTTGGGCGCATTGCGTCGATGCGAATTGTCGCAAGCTTGTCGGCATCGGCTGCAACTGCGGCTTCAATCCGAATTTGAACCTGAGGCACCCTACTCCCCCAAAACATGGATCCGACATGGCCCACTCCTGCAACGAGCGGCGAGTTGGCAATGTTCACTCGCTCCGCATGGCGAAGCACCGCCGCCCCAACTCCACCCTCAACTCGCCCCGCGCGGGGGCGGCAGGCGGCCCTTGTTGTAGTCGGTCCAGTCGGTGATGTCGGGATAGAACTGCCGTCGCCAGGACCGGACACGCGGGTTCATGCGCCAGCGCCAGAGGGGGGGCGCCATGGCCAGGAAGACCATCGCGGGATAGCCCATCGGCAGTTGAGGGGCCTCGGTTTCCGGATAGGTCTGCAACAGCGGATAGCGCCGGTCGGGTTTGTAGTGATGGTCCGAATGGCGTTGCAGGTTGATGAGGAACCAGTTCGTCGCCCTGTGGGCCGCGTTCCAGCTATGGCAGGGCCTGACCGGCTCATACCGCCCCTCGCCAAGGTGGCGGCGGGTCAGGCCGTAGTGCTCGATGTAGTTCGTGAGTTCCAGTTGCAGGACGGCGATCAGCGCCTGAAAGACGAAAAGCCCGACGCCCTGCCAGCCGCCAACCGCGAAGGCCGCGACCAGCGCCAGCGCCTGCAACGCGCCGTAGCGCCAGAAGGGGTTGCGGCGGTCGGTCACGGGCTTGCCGGCGCGGCTCAGCATCTGGCGTTCCGCGCGCCAGGCGGACGGGGGGCCCTCGGTCAGGACGCGGGCGAAGAAGCGGTGGAAACCCTCATTATAGCGGGCCGTCACTGCGTCGCGCACGGTGCCCACATAACGGTGGTGAACCAGAAGGTGCTCGCTGCGGAAATGGCTGTAGAGCGTCAGCGCCATCAGGATGTCGCCCAGCCAGCGCTCCAGCCGGTTCTTCTGGTGCATGAGTTCGTGGGCATAGACGATGCCGACCGCGCCCGAGGCGATGCCGACGCCGTAGAAGAGCGCGAGCTTTTCCAGGGGCGCCAGCGTCGAGCGGGTCGCGACCCAGATGGTGCCGTAGATCGCCAGGATCTCGAGCGGCACCCAGATCATGGTGATGGCGCGATGGGCGGTCAGGCGGCCGTCCGGCGTGTCGGTCGGGGGGTTCTCGCTGTTGCGGCCGGTCGCGGCGTCGAGAAGCGTCATGATGACGTAACCGTAGAAGGGCGGCAGGATCAGCGCCCAGCCGCCCTGCGTCGCCAGCGCCAGCAGGGGCAGCAGTAGGATCGGCAGAAGGAAGGGCAGCGCTGAAACGGGGCGGCTCATGTGTCGGTGGCTCCGGTCATTGCCGGACTGTCGGGCGGCGGGACATCCGGCTCAAGGCTTTCGTTGCGGAAGGCGTGGTCGTGGACCTTGCGCATCAGGGTCGGAAGGCTTCTGGGCAGGGCGTTGGCCGGGGCGCCGGCTGGGGCGCGGAAGTTGCCGCGGTCGGGGTTGGCGCCCGGCGGCGCTTCGGCCATCAGGACGGTCAGCGTCAGGTGGAAATGGGTGAAGGTGTGGCGGACGGTGCCCGGCAGCTGGCGCCAATCGGCGCGGAAGGGTGGTGCGGGGTTGGGCGGCTCGACGGTCCAGCCGGTCGTCGGAAAGCCGAGCGTGCCCCCCAGAAGCCCGCGCTCGGGGCGTGTTTCGAGGAGAAGCGCGCCGTCAGCCCGGCGGGCGACATAGGCCAGGCCCTGCCGTTCGGGTTTTGCGGGTTTTGGCGTCTTGACCGGCAGATCGGCGGCGATGCCCAGCGTGCGGGCCTGACAGTGGGGGCCAAGCGGGCAGATCATGCAGGCGGGTTTCCTGGGCGTGCAGACCGTCGCGCCTAGGTCCATCATGGCCTGGGCGAAGTCGCCGGGCCGTTCGTCGGGCGTCAGGCTCGCGGCCAGGCACCGGAGGGTGGTCCGGGCTTTCGGCAGGGGTTCGGTCACGGCGAACAGACGGGCAACGACACGCTCGACATTGCCGTCGACCACGGTTTCGGGGCGGCCGAAGGCGATGGCGGCAATGGCGGCGGCGGTGTAGGGGCCGATGCCGGGAAGGGCGATCAGGGCACCGTAACTATCTGGAAAGGCCGCGTTTTCCGACGCGACTACGGCACGCGCGCCCTTCAGCAGGTTCCGGGCGCGGGCGTAGTAGCCAAGCCCCGCCCATTCGGCCATCACCTCCGCGTCGGGTGCGGCGGCCAGGTCGGCCACCGTCGGCCAGCGCGCGAGGAAGCGGTGGAAATAGCCGGTGACGGCGGCGACGGTCGTCTGTTGCAGCATGACTTCTGACAGCCAGACGCGGTAGGGGTCGGGCCTTTCGCCCGCGCGCGAGCGGTCCGGGGGCACCCGCCACGGCAGATCGCGCGCGGCACGGTCATACCAGCCCAGAAGCAGGCCGGACAGGTCCGCCCTCTTGTCCTGCGGTCGATTGCTGCTGTCCAACGCCGCCCCCCTGCCCTAGGATGGACCATCCCTGCCATCCCGCGAAGGCCGATGTCCAGCACGCCCGCCAACCCCCGCCGCCTGCGCGGCTTCGAGCCTGCCTCGCTTCTGGTGCGCGACCCCGTGCGCAAGGTCGGCGAGGCGCGGGGCTTTGCGCTGGTGCGGCTGCTCACGCACTGGGCCGAGGTGGCGGGCGCCGAGCTGGGCCAGATCACCCGGCCCGTCGACATCAGCTATGGGCGCGAGGGGATGGGGGCGACGCTGACGCTGCTGGTTCCGGGCGCGGCCGGGCCGATCGTGCAGATGCAGCTTCCGGCCCTGCGCGAGCGGGTCAACGCCTGCTACGGCTATAATGCCGTGGTGCGCATCCGGCTGACCCAGACGACCGGGCGCGGCCTTGCCGAGGGGCAGGCGCCCTTCACGCCGAAGCCGCCGGCGGACCTGCCCCCCGACCCGCAGATTCTTGCCGAGGCCGCCGCACTTTCGCGTGAGGTGCAGGACGAAAGCCTACGGGCGGCGCTTGAAGCCCTGGGCCAAAAGGTCTTATCTCGGGCCCGACACAGGAAAGGCTGACTTATGAACGGACGGGTTCTTCTGGCGGCGGCGGTCGCGATCATCGTGGCGCTGGGCGCGGTCTGGTTCGGGATGGGCGGGCGCGAAGCCGCCGTCGCCCAGGAAACCACCGCGACAACTACGGCGGCGCCAGCGACGACAGCGACGGCGGCGGCAGCCCCCTCGGCCACCGAAAGCTCGGTCGTCTCGAAGGTGCCGGACATGGTGCTCGGCCAGGCCGACGCGCCGGTGACGATGATCGAATATGCCTCCTTCACCTGCCCGCACTGCGCCAATTTCCACAATGACGTGTTCGAGCAGGTGAAGAAAACCTACATCGACACCGGCAAGGTGCGCTTCGTCTACCGCGAGGTCTATTTCGACAAGTTCGGCCTCTGGGGTGCGATCATGGCCCGTTGCGGCGGGCCCGAGAAGTATTTCGGCATCTCGGACATCCTCTTCACCAAGCAGCGCGAGTGGCTGGCCTCGGGCACCGAACAGGGGATCGCGGACGCGCTGCGCACGATCGGCCTGTCGGCCGGACTGACCGACGACCAGATCAAGGCCTGCATGGCGGATCAGGACCAGGCCAAGGCGATGGTCGAGACCTACCAGAAGAACGCGACGGCCGACGCGATCCAGGGCACGCCCACCTTCATCATCAACGGCGAGAAGCTGTCGGGCGAGATGTCCTTTGACGAGATGGCCAAGGTCATCGACGCCAAGCTGGCGAAGTAAGCGATGACGCCGCTTCAGGGTCTGAAGGTCGTCGAACTGGCGCGTATCCTGGCCGGCCCCTGGGCGGGCCAGATGCTCGCCGATCTGGGCGCCGAGGTCATCAAGGTCGAGGCGCCCGAAGGCGACGATACCAGACGCTGGGGCCCGCCCTTCATCGACCATGGCGGCGAGGCGAGTGCGGCCTATTTCCACGCGACCAATCGCGGCAAGAAGTCGGTGATCTGCGATTTCCGCACGCCGGAAGGCCAGGCCTTCGTGCGCGATCTGGTGCGCGATGCCGACGTGCTGATCGAGAATTTCAAGGTCGGGGGCCTGGCGAAATACGGGCTTGATTTCGAAAGCCTGCGGGCAGTCAATCCGCGGCTGATCTATTGTTCGGTGACGGGCTTCGGTCAGGACGGGCCCTACGCCCACCGGGCGGGCTATGACTACATCATCCAGGGCATGTCAGGACTGATGAGCGTGACCGGCGCGCCGGACGGGCAGCCGCAGAAGGTTGGCGTCGCCGTGACGGACGTGTTCACCGGCATCTATGCCGCGACCGGCATCCTTGCGGCGCTTTATCAGCGTGACCGGACGGGCGAGGGCCAGCGGGTCGACATGGCGCTTTTCGACGTGGCGACGGCGATCATGGCCAATCAGGCGATGAACTTCCTTGCGACCGGCACCTCGCCTCGGCGGCTTGGCAATGCCCATCCGAACCTGGTGCCCTATGCCGTCTTCGACTGCGCCGACGGCTATGCGATCCTGGCGACCGGGAACGACAGCCAGTATCGCAAGCTGTGCCGGATCCTGGGGCTCGACGCCCTGGCAGAGGCGCCGGAGTATCTGACGAACGCCGACCGTATCGCCAACCGCGAGGCGTTGACGGCGGCGATCACCGCCAAGACCGCCGGCTGGACGCGCGACGCGCTTCTGGCGGCGTGCGAGGCCGAGGGGGTTCCCGCCGGACCGATCAACGAGATGGCGGACGTCTTCGCCGACCCGCAGATCGTGGCGCGCAAGATGCAGATCGCGCCCGAAGGCGTGCCGGGCGTGCGTCTGCCGATCAGCTTTTCGGCTGCGGAACTGGCGATTGACCGCCCTTCGCCCCGGCTCGGCCAGCACGATGCCGAGGTGCGGGCGGAGCTGGCGAAAAAGGCCGGGCGGTGACGAACCCGCGGGTTGGCCGGGCCCTGATGATCCAGGGCGCGGGCTCAAACGTCGGCAAGTCGATGCTGGTCGCGGGCCTTGCCCGCGCGGCGCGGCGGCGGGGCCTGTCGGTCGCGCCCTTCAAGCCGCAGAACATGTCGAACAATGCCGCCGTGACCGTGGACGGGGGCGAGATCGGGCGGGCGCAGGCGCTGCAGGCGCTGGCTGCCGGGCTTGAGCCGCATACGGACATGAACCCGGTCCTTCTGAAGCCCGAAACCGATGTCGGCGCACAGGTCGTGATGCAGGGGCGGCGGGTGGCGACGGTCAAGGCGCGGGACTATGCGGGGCTGAAGCCGTCCCTGATGGGGGCGGTGCTGGAAAGCTTCGGGCGGCTGCGCGCGGCGCATGAGCTGGTGATCGTCGAAGGTGCGGGCAGTCCGGCCGAGGTCAACCTGCGCGCGGGCGACATCGCCAACATGGGCTTTGCCGAGGCGGCGTCGGTGCCGGTCGTCCTTGCGGGCGATATCGACCGGGGCGGCGTCATCGCGCAGATCGTGGGGACGCAGGCCGTGCTGGACGCGGCGGACGCGGCGCGGATCGCCGGCTTTCTCATCAACAAGTTCCGGGGCGATCCGGCGCTGTTCGCCGACGGCTACCGGCTGATCGAGGCGCAGACGGGCTGGCGGGGCTTTGGGGTCCTGCCCTGGTTTCCCGATGCACACCTTCTGCCGGCGGAAGATGCGCTCGACCTGCCGCGCTCGGGCGGTGCGGGGGGGGTCCATGTCGCCTGCCTCGCGCTGTCGCGCATCGCGAATTTCGACGACCTGGACCCGCTCAGGGCCGAGCCGGGCGTGCGGCTGACCATGGTCCGCGCTGGCGAGGCGCTGCCGGGCGACGTGGATCTGGTCATCATTCCCGGCTCGAAATCGACGCGCGGCGATCTGGCGTTCCTGCGCGCGCAAGGCTGGGACGTGGATCTGGCGGCCCATGTGCGGCGGGGGGGAAGGGTCCTGGGGATCTGTGGCGGCTACCAGATGCTGGGGCGTGTGGTGCGCGACCCGCAAGGGCTAGAGGGCCCAGCGGGGGAGACGGCGGGACTCGGACTGCTGGAGGTCGAGACGGTGATGAGCCCGGACAAGCGGCTGACGCGGGTTCGGGCGGTCGATGCGGCCAGTGGCGTCCCGATGGAAGGCTATGAGATCCACATCGGCCAGACCGGGGGCACCGATTGCGCCCGGCCCTTCGCCCATGTCGCCGGCCAGCCAGAGGGCGCGCGGTCGGCGGACGGGCGGGTCATGGGCTCCTACCTGCACGGCATGTTCGCGGGCGATGCCTTCCGGGCTGCCTTTCTGGGCGGGTTCGGCGTGACTTCGCAGGGCGGCCACGGGGCGCGCGTCGATGCGACGCTCGACCGGCTGGCCGATCATCTGGAGGGGCATCTGGACGTGGCCGGGCTTCTGGCGCTGGCGCGCTAAGCGCTCAGCGCCGCATCATCGACAGGCGGATGAGCGCGCGTTCGACCACCGCCATCGCCGGCGCGCGCGAGGCCGAGCGCAGCGTCAGGTCGGTTTCGGTCAGAAGGCTTAGCGCCTGCTCCAGCCGGAAGGCGCCCATGGCCTGGGCCTGGCGCAGCATCCGGTCGCGGCGTGGTCCGAAAACCGGCGGCTTCAGCCGCGCCAGCCCCTCGGCCGGGCCGGACGGATGCGAGGCGGCGGCATGAAGGCTGCGGAAATGGCGCATGGCGCCGATGCACAGCGTCACCGCACCGACCCCCTGCCCCTCGAGCCGCCGCATGAGCGCGCCGACCCGCGCCGTCTGACCTTCGGCAGCGGCGTTCAGCACATCGTCCACCTCTGCCTCGATCGACTGGGGCGCCATCGCAGCGACGTCTTCGGGCGTCAGCGGCGCCGGGTCGTTCCATTTGTAAAGGGCGATCTTCTCGACCGTCTGGCGGAAGTCGCCGGGGTCGAGCGCGCGGGCGAGCGCGGTCAGGTCGGTCATCGCGTCCGTGCCGACCTGCTTCAGGCCCGCGCGGGACAACATCGCCTCGATCTCGTCACGTCCCGGCGGATCGTCGTAGATCGCGGCGGCATAGGCGTTCTTGTGATCCTCGAACAGCTTCTTCAGCGCCGAGGATCGCGACAGAAGTCCGGCCGTGACCACCAGCATCGCGTCCCCCGGCTGCCAGTCGGCAAGGGCTGCACCGATCGGGCCGGCCAACCCGTCGCCCGCATCCTCGACAAAGACCACGCGCGGGCCGGGAAAGAAGCCCTGCGCCCTCATCTCGTCCAGGACGCGCGCGCCCTCCTTGCGGACATCGGACGCGGGCAGGCGGACAAGGCGCATCTCCGCCTCGCCCTCCGGCCCGACGAGGGCGGCGATGACCTCTTGCCGCTTCAGCGCCACGCGCATGGCGTCGGCGCCGTGGATCAAGAGCCCGGCGCGGCCCGGTTCCGGCTGCGCAAAGAAGCGCGCCGCGGCCGGGCCGTTCAGCTTCACGGCGCGGCGCCGAAGCCGGGCGTGGCAATCAGGTCGGTCACGATCTGGTCGGCCAGGATCCGCATCAGCCGCTGGTGCGCGTCGCGTTCCGACGTGGCGGTCGACACCACGGTGCCCGAAGCCGAATAGGCGGTGAAGCTTTCGGTGCTGCCCGACGCCACGACCTTGTCGGTCGCAAGGTCGGTCATGGTCCAGTCGACCTTGCCCAGAAGATCATAGCGGGTCGTCACGTTGTCGGACGTGATCCCCAGCCCCTCTTGCGAGAGCGTCATCTTGAAGCCCAGCCGCCAGCGTGGGTTGGTGGCACGGCCGAGCCGTTCCTGCAGGCGCCCGACCAGGTCGAAGGCGTCGCGGCTTCTGGGCTCGATGAAGGCCACCTGCCCCATCAGGCCGCTTGCGACGCCCTTCGGCCCGAAGGCCGGTTCGAACCCGCAGGCCGCGAGCGGCAGGGCGCCCAGCAAGGCCAGAAGGGCGCGGCGGCCGAAGGTGGGGTCAGACGACGACATTGACGATCCGCCCCGGCACAACGATCAGCTTCTTGACCGGCTGACCTGCAAGGAAGCGCACGACGGCCTCGTCGGCCAGCGCCACCTGTTCGACCTCTGCGGGCGGCATGTCCTTCGGCACCGTGATCTCTGCCCGCCGCTTGCCGTTGATCTGGATCGGCAGCGTCACTGTCGTCTCCGTCAGCATGGCCGGGTCGGCCTTGGGCCAGGGCGCCAGCGCGACAAGGCCCTTGCCGCCCTGCGCGGCCCAGATATCCTCGGCCAGGTGCGGCGTCATCGGCGACATGAGCTGTGCGAGCACCATCACCGCCTGCCGCTGCACGGCCTTCGATGCGTCGGATTTCTGGATCGCATTCGCCAGTTCGTAAAGCTTGGCGATGGCCTTGTTGAAGGCGAACCCTTCGATCTGGCGCGTCACTTCGGCCACGGCCCGGTGCGTCACGCGCAGAAGGTCGTCATTGCCCGCGCCGGGATTGGCCTCGGGCAGGCTCGCGATCCGGTCCGAAAGCACCCAGACCCGGTTCAGGTGCTTATAGGACGCTTCCGCCCCGGCGGCGGTCCATTCCACGTCGCGCTCGGGCGGGCTGTCGGACATGACGAACCAGCGGGCGGTGTCGGCGCCGTAGGCCGCGATGATGTTCATCGGGTCGACCACGTTCTTCTTCGACTTCGACATCTTCGCCGAGGGGATGACCTCGACCGGCGTCCCGTCCGCGAGCTTTCCGTCCGTTACATCTTCGGGCAGGTGATAGGCCGGGCGCCCCGCCGCATCGCGGGTCATGTAGATCTCGTGCGTCACCATGCCTTGGGTGAAGAGCGCGTTGAAGGGCTCGATTGCCTTCTTCGGCAGGTTGCCGGTCCGCTGCATCGCCCGGGCGAAGAAGCGGGAATAGAGCAGGTGCAGGATCGCATGTTCGACCCCGCCGATATACTGGTCGACGTTCATCCAGTAATCGACATCTGCGGCCACGGTCGGCGTCGCTGCGCGGGGGGCGGTGAAGCGGGCGTAATACCAGGACGAATCGACGAACGTGTCCATCGTGTCCGTCTCGCGCTTCGCCGGCTTGCCGCAGTTCGGGCAGGCGACGTCGCGCCAGGTCGGATGGCGGTCAAGGGGGTTGCCCGGCATGTCGAACTTCACGTCATAGGGCAGCTTGACCGGCAGGTTTTCCTTCTTTTCCGGCACCACTCCGCAGGCCGCGCAATGGATGACCGGGATCGGACAGCCCCAGTAACGCTGGCGCGAGATGCCCCAGTCGCGCAGGCGGAACTTGGTCACGCCTTTGCCCAGGCCGCGCGCCTCCATCCAGTCGATCGAGGCCTCGATGGCGTCATAGGCGGTCGAGGAGGTGATGCCGGTGAAGTGCTGGTCATACACGACCGTCACGTCCTTGGCGGGCACCAGCGCCTCGGTGCCGATCACGTTGGTCTCGCCCGGCATATGGAACGCATTTTCGACCGGCAGGTCATATTTCCGTGCAAAATCAAGGTCGCGCTGGTCGTGCGCCGGGCAGCAATAGATGGCGCCGGTGCCGTATTCCATGAGGACGAAGTTGCCGATCCAGATCGCCAGTTCGCGCTCGGGGTAGATCGGGTGGCGGACTTTCAGCCCGGTATCAAGCCCCAACTTCTCGGCGGTCTCGATGGCGGCCTCGCTGGTGCCGCCACGGCGGGCATCCTCGCAGAAGGCGGCGACCATGGGATTGGCCCCGGCCAGCGCCCGCGCAAGGGGGTGTTCCGGCGCAATCGCCATGAAGGTCGCGGCGCGCAAAGTGTCGGGGCGAGTGGAATAGCAGGTTAGCGCCGTCAACCCGGCCGCCGGTGCGGTCAGCGGAAAATCAACCTCGATGCCACGGCTCTTGCCGATCCAGTTGGCCTGCATCAGGCGCACCTTTTCGGGCCAGTCCTTCAGCCCGTCCAGCGCATCCAGAAGCTCCGAGGAATAGTCCGAGATCTTGAAGAACCATTGCGTCAGCTCACGCCGTTCGACCTCGGCGCCCGACCGCCAGCCCTTGCCGTCGATCACCTGTTCGTTGGCCAGAACGGTCATGTCGACCGGGTCCCAGTTGACCACGGCGGCCTTGCGGTAGACGAGGCCCGCCTCCATCATGTCGATGAACATGGCCTGCTGCTGGCCGTAATATTCCGGGTCGCAGGTCGCCAGTTCGCGCGACCAGTCGATCGACAGGCCGAGGGGCTTCATCTGTGCCTTCATGTCGGCGATATTGCCGTAGGTCCAGTCCTGCGGATGGCCGCCGCGTTCCATCGCCGCGTTTTCGGCCGGCATGCCGAAAGCGTCCCACCCCATCGGGTGCAGCACGCTGAAGCCCTGCGCGATCTTGGTCCGCGCCACCACGTCGCCCATCGTATAGTTGCGCACATGTCCCATATGGATGCGCCCCGAGGGGTAGGGAAACATCTCCAGCACGTAATACTTCTGCCGCGCCGGGTCATGGCGGGCCGTGAAGACACCGGCACGGTCCCATTCGGCTTGCCAACGGGGTTCCGAGGTGGCGGGGTCATAGCGCGACATGATGCATCCTTCGTCAGATTGACGAGGGTTATACAATCCCGCCTGCGAAGGTCCAGCCTTCGCGCGGTCGCTTCAGCAGCGAGCGGTCAGAGCTTGCCGTCGGCGACGCGCAGCTGGCGGGCGCGGGTCAGGATCGCATCCTCGACCGCGCGGACCGTTGCCGCATCGACCGGCCCGCCCGAGGTCGACAGCGCGACCTTCAGGCTGCGGGCGTCAAGCGCGGGGTCCTGCACATAGATCGTCGCGCGATAGGCGCGGCCGCCGCCGGGGGGCGTGCCGTAGCCCGTGACGATGACCCCGGTGAAGGGATCGACCGACTCGATCGGCAGGAAGTTCAGCACGTCGAGCGAGGCGCGCCACAGGTATTTGTTGACGCCAACCGACACATTGGGGTCGCCGCCCGAGTTGAAGAGCCCCCAGATCGTGCCCGAGTTCGCGTGCGTGCCATAGTTGCGCTGGGACTCCTGCGCCTTCAGCTGGGCCTTGGTCGCTTCGGACATCGGCGCCACCGGCTGGGCCGGGGCCGTCGAGCCGAAGGGGTTCAGACTGCCACAGGCCGCGAGCGCCACCACCAGTCCGCCGAGCATCGCGCCGCGGACGGCCCGTCCCACCTGCTTGCCTTGCACTTCAGCCTGCATCACTTCCGCCCACCGCTCGGTTCCTCTGCGCTGTCTAGCCGAGGGGTCGGGGGCGGACAAGGTTTTTCAACCCCGGCCCCGCCGGGGGGGGACAACCGGCGGCCGCATCCGGGGCGCCGCCGGTCACTGTGGCAAGACTGCACCATCGGCTCCGACTTTCCGGGCGATCCCCCGCTTTGAGTTGCAATGGCGGCCCCGAGCACGGAAATAGGGGCATACCCAATTCGGATTCCCCTGAGTTGGGCCGACCTTTGACACACGAGGGAAAACGAAATGAAAAAGGTTCTTCTTGCGACCACGGTTCTGGCCGGCTTCGCTGGCGCCGCGTTCGCCGATGACGCGACCAGCGTGAAGATTTCGGGCTACGGCCGCGTCGGTATCGTCAACAACAGCAAAGCGACGGGCGCCAAGACCCAGGTCGTCAACCGCCTGCGCTTCAACATCGACGCCTCGACCACCACGGATTCGGGCGTTGTGTTCGGTGCTCGTCTGCGTCTGCAGAACGACACGGGCGACAGCGGGACGACGGGCAACAACGCCCTGCTCTACACCGAATACCAGGGCCTGCGCGTTGAAGTTGGCAACACCAACACCGCCTACGACAACACCACGCTTCTGTGGGGCTCGGAAGTCGGCTACCGCGACTCGTCGTTCGGCGACCCCTACGAATACACCTTCTACTACGACAGCAAGGCTGGCGGTTCGCAGGGTGCCCTGTCCAACAACCACATGGGCCTGTTCGCCTCGTACACGGTTGGCGACTTCACCGGCATGATCTCCTACGTGAACCCCGACCAGGGCGCGAAGAGCCTGCCGGCTGGCTGGAAATCGGAAATCGCGGTTTCGGGCCTCTACAAGTACCAGCAGTTCACGTTTGAAGCTGCCATGGTCAAGAACGGCGCTGGCATCAGCGGCAACGATCCCTGGTTCATCGGCGCGGCCTACGCGATCAACGACAACGCCAACGTCGGCCTGAACTACATCGACGAGCACATGGGCACGACGGCGATCGCCAACCAGGCGGCGACCTACGGCACCAACGTCGATCCGGGCAAGACCATCACGCTCTACGGCAACTACAAGATGGACAAGACCACGCTCAAGGCCTACATCGCCCACAACGATGGCGGCTCGGTCACTGCTGGTGTCCTGACCAAGAACCCGTCGCAGAACGCCTACGGCATCGGTGCTGACTACGACCTCGGCGGCGCTCGCCTGTCGGGTGCGGTCCAGCGCGGCTATGCCAAGCAGACGATCGTCGACGTCGGCGTCCGCTTCGACTTCTGATCTTACGATCAACGATCACGGAAAGAGCGGGCTTCGGCCCGCTCTTTTCTTTTGTGCACCGCTGTGGTCCTTTGGGGCCGGAATGCGGGGGCACCATGGGACTGGCCGACATCAGGGACAAGATCGCGGCAGCGGAACGCGACGCCCGGCGCGCGACGGGGTCGGTCCGGCTCATCGCCGTGTCCAAGGTCCAGCCGGCCGACCGGGTCAAGGCCGTTCTGGCCGAGGGGCAGCGGCTTTTCGGCGAGAATTACGTGCAGGAAGCGCAGGCCAAATGGCCCGACTGGCGGGCGCGCTTTCCGGGGACGGAAGTCCACATGATCGGGCCCCTGCAGACGAACAAGGCCAAGGTTGCGGTCGGGCTTTTCGAGGCGATCCACACGCTCGACCGCCCGTCGCTTGCGGAAAAACTCGCGCGGCTGGCGCAGGACCGGGGGGAGAGCCCCGAGCTTTTCATCCAGGTCAACACCGGGTCCGAGCCGCAGAAGGCCGGCGTGCTGCCGCCCGATGCCGACGCCTTCATTGCTGCCTGCCGGGGGATGGACCTGCCGGTCGTGGGGCTGATGTGCATCCCGCCGGATGGCGAGGACAGCCGCCCGCATTTCCGTGCGCTGGCCGGAATTGCGGCGCGAAACGGCCTTTCGGGCCTGTCGATGGGCATGAGCGGCGATTTCCCCGCCGCAATCGCCGAAGGCGCGACCCATGTGCGCGTGGGCTCGGCCATCTTCGGGCAAAGGGCCTATGGCTGAGCCCCTTCGGCTTCGCCTGCCCGATGCCGAAGCGACCGACAGGCTCGGCGCGCGGCTCGCGGCAGAGGTCGCGCGCGGCGACATCCTGCTGTTGGAGGGTGGGATCGGCGCGGGGAAGACCCATTTCGCGCGTGCGCTGATCCGTGCCCTGGGTGTTACGGAAGAGGTGCCCTCGCCCACCTTCACGCTGGTCCAGACCTACCTGACCGACCGGGCCGAGGTCTGGCACGCCGACCTTTATCGCCTGGGCGACCCGGCCGAAGTCGAAGAGCTTGGCCTGGCCGAGGCGATGGGCCGGGCGGTCACGCTGATCGAATGGCCCGACCGGCTGTGGGCGCGGCCAAGGGGGGCGCTGACCCTGGCTTTCGAGCCGGACGGCGAGGGGCGAACAGTGAGGCTTCAGGCCGATGGCGACCGCTGGGCGCCAGTCCTTGTGGCGCTCGGGGCCACGCCATGAGCCGGGGCGCGGCGACGGCCGATTTCCTGAAGGCCGCAGGCTGGGGCGCCGGGCGGGCCGAGGTGCTGGCGGGCGACGCTTCGGCCCGGCGCTACTGGCGGCTGCGGCGGGGGGCGGAAAGTGCTGTCCTGATGGATGCCGACCCCGCGACGGGCGAGGCGACCGGGCCGTTCCTGGCGGTCGGCGGCTGGCTTCTGGCGCAGGGCTATTCGGCGCCGCGCATCCTGGCGGCAGACGAGGCGGCGGGGTTCCTGCTGCTCGAGGATCTGGGCGACGATACGTTTGGCGCCGTCCTGATGCGGGCGCCAGAGCGTGAGGGCCTGTTGATCGGGGCCACCGTCGGACTTCTCGGCGATCTGCATCGGAAGGGGCCGCCCCCCTTCCTGAAGGCCGGGGACGGCGCGGCGCTTGGGGCCCTGGTCGGGCTTTTGGCCGAGACCTATTGCGCGGGATCGGAGAAGGCGCGCGCCCTGCCCGGCCTGATCGCTGCCCTGTTCGATCAACTTGCCTTCCTGCCGCCCGTCGTCTCGCTTCGCGACTTCCATGCGGGAAACCTGATCTGGCTGCCCGACCGCATCGGGCCCGCACGGATCGGTCTTCTAGACTTTCAGGATGCGTTCGTCACCGACCGGGCCTATGACCTCGTGTCGCTTCTGCAAGATGCCCGGCGCGATACGGGCCCAGGGGTCGAGGCAGAGGCGATTCGTCTCTATCTAGGCCAAACAGGGGTTGATGGGGGCCGGTTCGGCGCCATTTACGCCCTGATCGGTGCGCAGCGCGCCTTGCGGATTCTGGCGGTTTTCGCACGGCTCGCGCAGGCAGGAAAGCCGCAGTATCTGGACCTGATGCCCCGGGTCTGGGGCCATCTGACGCGCAACCTGGCGCACCCCGCGCTGGCCTCGCTGCGGCGCGCGGTCGAGGACAGTGTGCCGGAGCCAACGCCCGAGCGACGCGCAAAATGGGGGGCGGCATGACAGAACCTCAGGCGCTGATGCTTTTTGCCGCCGGCCTTGGCACGCGGATGGGCGAGTTGACCCGCAAGAGGCCGAAGCCGCTGATCCCTGTCGCGGGCCGGGCACTGATCGACCATGCGCTGGACCAGGTCGAGGGCGACCCCCGCATCGTCGTCAACCTGCATTACCTTGGCCAGATGATCCGTGACCATCTGGCAGCGCGGCCGGATATCGCCTTTTCGGACGAAACAGAGACGATTCTGGAAACCGGCGGTGGTCTGCGCGCGGCGCTGCCGCACCTGGGTCCGGGGCCGGTCTTCACGCTGAATTCCGATGCGGTCTGGACCGGGCCGCCCGCCACGCGGACGCTGCGTGACCATTGGCGGCCTGTGAAGATGGACGGGCTTCTGCTCCTCGTCCCGCGCGCGCGGGCGACCGGCTACCAGGGCCCCGGCGATTTCGCGATGGACGCCGAGGGTCGCCTGAGCCGGGGCACCGATTTCGTCTATACCGGCGCGCAGATCCTGAGGACCGAGGGGTTGGCCGATGTGCCCCAGCCCGTCTTTTCGCTGAACGTCCTGTGGGACCGGATGATCGCGGCCGGGCGCCTTTGCGGCGCGGTCCATCCCGGCGGCTGGTGCGATGTCGGGCGGCCGTCGTCGATCCCGCTGGCCGAGGCGCTTTTTGCGGGGGACCATGCCTGACGTCCTGCCCCAGCTTTTTGCCCTGCCGGTCGGCGCCGATTTTCCGGTCGCTTTCGCCCATGGCCTGCTGGAGCGGATGGCAGGCCGGCGCCCAGAGGATCTGGCGCGCGTCACCGTCTTTCTCAACACCGCGCGCATGCGCGAGCGGGTGCGCACGGCGCTTCAGGACCGGGGGCCGGGCCTCTTGCCGCGGCTTCTTCTTCTGTCGGACCTCGGCTCTGATCCGGGGTTCGACGCGCCCCCGGCGGTGCCCTCCTTGCGGCGGCGGCTGGAGCTTGCGCGCCCGGTCGCGCGGCTTTTGCAGGCGGACCGCAGCATCGCCCCCGCCTCTGCCGTCTTCGACCTGGCCGACAGCCTGGCGCGGCTGGCCGAGGAAATGGCGGACGAAGGTGTCGCCCCCGAACGGTTCGAGGGGCGCGACCTGGCCGAGGATCATGCCCAGCATTGGGAAACCTCGCTCCGCTTCCTGCGCATCGTGGCGCCCTGGTTTGCCGGCGACGCCGCGCCCGACGCCGCGACCCGCCAGCGCCGCGCGGTCGAGGCGCTGATTGCCGGCTGGCAGGTGGCGCCCCCCGACACGCCGGTCATCGTCGCCGGGTCGACCGGATCGCGCGGCACGACGGCGCTTCTGATGCAGGCGGTGGCGCGATTGCCGCTCGGTGCGGTCGTCCTGCCGGGGCTGGATTTCGACATGCCGCGCGCGGCCTGGACCAGCCTCTTCGATGCGGATGTGCCGAACGAGGATCACCCCCAGCACCGCCATGCGCGGATGATGCTGGCGCTCGGGGTCGAGCCGCAGGAGGTGCAGCCCTGGGTGGCCGATCCCCCCGCCGATCCGGCCCGCAATCGGCTTTTGTCGCTGGCGCTTCGGCCGGCGCCCGTGACCGACCAGTGGCTGAGCGAGGGGCCGGAGGTTGCGCCCCTTGCGGCTTCGACGGCGGCCCTTTCGCTGATCGAGGCGCCGGACCCGAGGGGCGAATCGCTTGCCATCGCGCTCGCGCTTCGCGATGCGGCGGTGCGCGGCGAAAGCGCGGTCCTGGTCACGCCCGACCGGGTCCTGGCGCGGCGGGTGTCGGCGGCGCTTGACCGCTACGGGATCGCGCCGGACGACAGCGCGGGATCGCCCCTGCACCTGTCGGCCGCCGGCCGTCTGGTGCGGCAGGTGGCGGGGCTGTTCGGCCGGCGGCTGACGGTCGAGGCGCTTCTGGCGCTGGCCAAACATCCGCTGGTCGCCTCGGGGGAAGCGCGCGGCGACCATCTTCTTTTGACGCGGGAATGGGAGCTGACGCTGCGCCGCCACGGGCCGGTTTTCCCCGATGGGGCGGCGGTCCGGGCCTGGGCGGCGCGGCGGAACGAGCCCTTCGCGGGTTCCTGGGCCGATTGGTTGGGCGGCGTGCTGGCCGATGTGCCGGGGGCCGCAGAGCGCCCGATCCTCGACTGGACCGAGCGGTTGCGCGACCTCGCGACGCGCCTTTCGGCGGGGCCGCTGGCGGCCGAACCGAAGGTCTGGCAGGGCGCGGACGGCGAGGCCGTGGCGAAAGCGCTCGACGACCTGGCGGCAGAGGCTGCGCATGGCGATCCCCTGTCGGGCGCCGATTTCGGGGCGCTTTTGCTGACGGTCCTGCAAGGCGCGCCGGTTCTGGCGGGTGCTGCGGCCGATACGCGCATCGCGATCAAGGGCCCGCGCGAGGCTCGCGAGCTGTCGGCGGACCTCGTCATCCTGGGTGGCCTGAATGAGGGCAGTTGGCCCGGCGCCCCCGGTCCCGACCCCTGGCTCTCGCGCCAGATGCGGCTGAAAGCGGGTCTGCTCCTGCCCGAACGCCAGATCGGTCTTGCGGCGCACGACTTCCAGCAGGCGGCGGCCGTGGGGTCGCGCGTGATCCTGTCGCGCGCGCTCAGGGATGACGAGGCAGAGACGATCGGCTCGCGCTGGATCGAGCGGTTGACCAATCTGGTGCGCGGACTACCCGGGGGCCCCGAGGCGCTGGCGACCATGCGTGCGCGGGGTCAGGCCTGGCTGCGCGAGGCCCGGCGCACTGACCGGGTGGTGCCGGTGGCCTCCGCCCCGCGCCCTGCGCCCCGGCCGCCGATCAGCGCCCGGCCGCGCGAATTGCCGGTCACGGCGATCGCCAGATTGATCCGCGACCCCTACGCGATCTACGCCCAATATATCCTGCGGCTGAAGCCACTCGACCCGCTGGTGCCAGAGGCCGACCCCGGCCTGCGGGGGCAGGTCCTGCATGCCGTCGTCGAGCAGTTTCTGCGCGAAAGGCCCGAGGGCGAAAGTGCGGTTGAGGCGGAACAGAGACTGATTTCGGTCGCGGACGAGGTCCTGGACGCGAATGTGGCCTGGCCCTCGGCCCGGCGCCTGTGGCTGGCCCGGATCCGGCGGTTCGCGGCCTATCTGGCGGCGTCCGAGACAGAGCGCGCCCGGTCCGCCGAACCCGTGGTCGTCGAAGAGTCGGGTCGCATCGACCTGCCCGGCCTTGGCTTCACGCTCACGGCGCGGCCGGACCGGATCGACCTTGGCGCGGACGGGCGGCTTCACATCTACGACTACAAATCCGGCAAGCCACCCTCTGACAAGCAGCAGGAGGCGTTCGACAAGCAGCTTCTGTTGCAGGCCGCGATGGCAGAGCGCGGGGCCTTCGCCAAGGTCGGCCCGCGCGAGGTGGCGGCGGTCAGCTATATCCATCTTGGGGGAGAGGGCGACACGCGCACGACCACGCGCGACAAGGTGGATTTCGACGCCGAATGGGCGGGTCTGCAAGAACTGATCCGGCGCTATCTGGACCCGGCGATGGGCTATTCGCCGCGCCGGGCGCTGGTGTTCGTCAATACGCCGTCGGACTATGACCACCTGTCGCGGTTTGGAGAATGGGCGATGACCGACGCGCCGGTGCCGGAGGATGTGGGCCATGACTGACGAAATGGCCCATGAGGCGAGCCGCGCCCAGATCCGGGCGGCGAACCCGGCGCAGTCGACCTGGCTCGCGGCCAATGCCGGGTCGGGCAAGACGCGGGTGCTGACAGACCGGGTGGCGCGGCTGCTGCTGGGCGGAACGGCGCCGCAGAAGATCCTGTGCCTGACCTATACCAAGGCGGCGGCGAGCGAGATGCAGAACCGCCTTTTCAAGCGTCTTGGCGAATGGGCGATGCTCGAGGAAGGGGCGCTGAGGGACGCGCTCGCGGCGTTGGGGGTCGAGGGGCCGATCGGGCCGAAGCGGCTGGCCGAGGCGCGGCGGCTCTTTGCGCGGGCGATCGAGACGCCGGGCGGGCTGAAGATCCAGACGATCCATTCCTTCTGCGCCTCGCTTCTGCGCCGCTTCCCGATCGAGGCCGGAGTGTCGCCCGGTTTCCGCGAGCTTGACGACCGCGCGGCGCACCTGTTGCGGCAGGAGGTGCTGGAGGAACTGGCCGACCAGTCCGTGCCCGAGGCGGTCGACGCACTGGCCCGCGTTGCGCGGAACGAGGGTGCGTTGACCGAGGTTCTGGCAGGTTTCAGCCGGAACAGAGACGCTTTTGAGCCACCGCTCGACCTTGGCGCAATCCTTGCGGCGCTTGGCGCGCCGCACGATCTGACCGAGGCGCGGCTGTTGGACGGTGTCTATGACGCGGGGACCGAGGCGTTGGTGGCGGCCCTTGCACGCGCGATGGAGGGGGGAAGCGCGACCGATCTGAAGGCAGCCGAAAAGCTGAAGGGTTTTCGTGCCGACCGGGGGGGGCTGAGGCTTCTGGAAGGCGTGTTCCTGACCGGCGAGGGCGCTAAGGAACCCTTCACCGCGAAGATCGGTTCCCTGCCGACCAAGGCCACGCGGGCCGGGCCGGCGGCCAACCTCATGCCGGAAGTCGAAGAGCTGATGGCCCGCGTCGAGGCAGCGCGGGCACGGCGGATCACGCTCGAAACCGCCGAGGCGACGGCGGCGCTTCATTCCTTTGCCGCCGCCTTCCTGCCGGCCTACGAGGCGCGGAAGGCCGAGCGGGGCTTGCTGGATTTCGACGACCAGATCCGGGTGGCGGCGGGACTGCTTGCCGACCGGGCCGTGGCGGCCTGGGTGCTTTACCGGCTCGACGGCGGGATCGACCATATCCTGGTCGACGAGGCGCAAGACACCAGTCCCGGCCAGTGGCGGGTGATCGAGGCCCTGGCGCAGGAGTTCACGGCGGGCGACGGGGCGCGGGGGCCGGGCCGGCGCATCTTCGTCGTGGGCGACGTGAAACAGTCGATCTATTCCTTCCAGGGCGCGGACCTGCAGACCTTCCGCGCGGTGGCCGAGGGCTTCGCCGACCGCCACCGGGCGGCGGATGTGCCGTTTCAGAGCCTTGATCTGCACTATTCCTTCCGCTCGTCCGAAGCGATCCTGCGGGTGGTCGATGCGACCTTCGCCGATGCGGCGGCCGAAGGGATCGGCGGCGCGCCGACGCATCGGGCCTATCACACGGGCCAGCCCGGTCGCGTCGATCTGTGGGAGCCGATCGAAAAGGCGGACAGGCCGGAACCGTCGGTCTGGACCAATCCGGTCGACGTGCTGCCCCCCGATGACCCGAGCGTGCAGCTTGCCCGACGGATCGCAGACACGATCGGCGAACTGATCGAGAGGGGCGAGCAGATCGAGGTCCGGGGCGTCGTGCGGCCCCTGACCGAGGGCGATTTCCTGGTGCTGGTAAGGAAGCGGGGGCCGCTCTTTCACCAGATCATCACCGCGTGCAAGGCGCGCGGCCTGTCGATTGCGGGGGCCGACCGGATGGTCCTGGGCGACCAGCTTGTGGTCAAGGATCTGACGGCGCTCCTGTCCTTCCTGGCGACGCCGGAGGATGACCTGTCGCTGGCCGCCCTGCTGCGCTCGCCGCTTTTCGGCTGGTCCGAGGATGCGCTTTACCGGCTGGCGCAGCCCCGCGGCCCCCGCACCTATCTGTGGCAGGCCCTGCGGGACGCGCCGGGCCATGAGGCAACACGGGAAATTCTGGACGACCTGCGCAGGAAGGCGGACTTCCTTCGGCCCTACGAGCTTCTTGAGCGGGTTCTGACTTTTCATGACGGGCGTCGGCGGCTTCTGGCGCGGCTTGGGCCGGAGGCGGAGGATGGTCTCGACGCCCTTCTGGCCGCCGCGCTCGCCTACGAACAGACGGATGTGCCGAGCCTGACGGGCTTTCTGGTCTGGCTCGCCTCGGGCGATACCGAGATCAAAAGAAGGGTCGATTCAGGCCGAAACGCGCTTCGGGTGATGACGGTCCACGGCGCCAAGGGGCTCGAGGCGCCGGTCGTCATCCTGCCCGACACGGCCAAGCCGCACCGCCGGGACGATGCCCTATTCCTGACGCCGGAGGGGTCGGCGATCTGGCGGGCAAAAACGGCAGAGATGCCGGAGCTGGTCGCAAAGGAACGGGCGCGGCGGGCTGCGGCGGCGCGGGACGAGGATCTGCGGCTTCTTTACGTGGCGATGACGCGGGCGGAAAGCTGGCTGATCGTGGCGGCGGCCGGCGAGGTCGGCGACGAGGGCGAAAGCTGGCACCAGCTGGTGGCGGCCGGCGCGCAGGCGGCGGGGATGAAGGACGGGCGGCTGGCAAGCGGGGTGTGGCCCTCGGCCCTGCCAGAGCGCGCCGCCGCGCCCCTGGTGGTCGAGGACGGGGCGCCCCTGCCCGGCCCGGTGCCCCCCGCGCCACCGAAAGCGGCCTTCCTGTCGCCCACGGCGCTTGGCGGGGCCAAGGTGCTGCCGGGCAGCGGGGACGATGGCGAAGACGGCCGAGCGACCGGGACGGCGCTGCACCTGCTTCTGGAACGCCTGCCCGCCGCCCCGCCCGAGGCGCGCCTTTCGCTGGCGGAACGGCTGGCGCCCGGGGCGCCGGGCCTGTGGAGCCGGGCGATGGGCCTTCTGGCGAGCCCGGCGCTGGCCTGGGTCTTCGCGCCGGACAACCTGGCCGAGGTCGCCCTGTCGGCCAGGCTGCCGGAGTTCGGCGGCCAGACGATGCAAGGCACCATCGACCGGCTGGTCGTGACGCTCGACCGGGTGCTGGCGGTCGATTTCAAGTCGAATGCCCGCGTGCCCTCGCGCCCCGAGGACGTGCCCGCTGGCATCCTGCGCCAGATGGCGGCCTATGCGGCGATGCTGGGGCAGATCTATCCCGACCGGCGAATCGATACCGCGATCCTCTGGACGGCGATGGGCGAGCTGATGATGTTGCCGCCCCAGATCGTGGGGGCAGCGCTGGCCCAACCCACCGTCCCTTGACGTTCTGCGGGGGCAGACATACGTTCCGGCCCAATCCAACATCCGAACCGGAGTTCGTCATGGCCACGCAAGCCGTCACCGATGCCACTTTTGACGCCGAAGTGCGCAAGTCGCCCCTGCCCGTCGTCGTCGACTTCTGGGCCGAATGGTGCGGCCCCTGCAAGCAGATCGGCCCGTCGCTCGAAGAGCTTTCGGCCCATTATGCCGGCAAGGTCAAGATCGTGAAGGTCAATGTCGACGAAAACCCCGACCTGCCGGCGCAATTCGGCGTGCGCGGCATTCCGGCGCTGTTCCTGTTCAAGGACGGCCAGGTCGTGTCGAACAAGGTCGGCGCCGCACCCAAGGCCGCGCTGCAAAGCTGGATCGACGGCGCGATCTGAGCCTTTTCGCCCGGAACCATCCGAACGCGGGGCCGGCTCGTTTGACCGCCTCGCGTCCTGATTCTAGGGTGAGCCATGTCCGCCCTGGAACCGCGATCCTGGCAAACACAAAAGGCCCGCATCCTGGCCCTGGCCATATGGGATGCGCTCTATGACCGTCATGTCGGGCTGATCGCGGCGGGCGTCGCCTTCTATGCGACCTTCGCCATCTTTCCCGGCATGGCTGCCACCATCTCCATCTGGGGGTTTTTCGCCGATCCGGCGATGGTGGAGAGCTATATCAACAACCTGCAGGGCATTATCCCGGTCGAGGCGGCGAAGCTGCTGGCGGACCAGTTGCATTCGTTGATCGCCGCGCATGGCACCGGCTGGCGCTGGACGGCGGCCCTGCCGCTCGCGCTGGCCATCTATTCGGTCCACAATGCCGTCGCGGCGCTCATCTCTGGGCTGACGGCGGTGCAGGGTGGCGGGCATCGGACGGGCGTCATGCGCATCGTCGGCTCTTTTTCCATGACCATCGCGCTTCTGGTGCTGATCCTCGCGGCGCTGGCGATCGTCGTCGCGGTGCCGATCCTGATGAAGCTTCTGGAGCTTGGGCCGGCAGAGGCGCTGGTGCTGCGCATCCTGCCCTGGGCCGTGCTTTTCACCATGGTGAAGCTGCTTCTGGGCTTCTTCTACCGCTTCGGACCCAGCGGCAAGGACGGGCGGCACAACTGGGTCACGACCGGCTCGGTCGTCGCGGCCTTCCTCTGGGCGCTCGTGTCGATCGCCTTCTCGCTCTACCTGGAAAATTTCGGCAGCTACAACCGCATCTACGGCTCGATCGGGGCCGTGATCGCCTTGATGATGTGGCTTTACCTGTCAGCCTACATCGTCCTGTTCGGCGCGGTGGTGAACGCCGAGCTGGCCCGGCTGAAGCGCGCCTTTCAGTAGTCGTGGTTGAAGAAGACGCCGGCGCCGGTCTGGCCGCCGGTGCCCACGGTGCCGCGCAGGGTCAGGTCCTTGGTCATGTCGTAGTCGAGCTCGATCTTGGCCTTGCCGTCCAGACCGATCGTCGTTTCGGAATAGAGCGTGTCGCCAAGGTATTTCCCGGCCTTCAGCGCCGCATCGCCGCTGTCGTCCGAGGTGATGTCCAGATCGTCGAGTTTCAGCCGCGCGCGGATGCGGCCGACGATGTCGCTTGATCTGCCCGAAAGTGTCGCAACGGCGTTGGCCAGTTGCACCAGCTGGAAGGCCGACAGGTCGCGAAAGCCGTTACCGAAAATCAGGTTCGACAGAAGCTCATCCTCCGGCAGGCCCGAGGTCGAGGAGACGTGGATCTTCGGCGCGGTCGCGAGCCCTTCGAGGTTGATCGTGGTCGTGTCGCCGAAACTGTCCGCCGTGGCCGAGAAGTTCAGGTAGGGCACGAAGCTGCCCATCATCTCGACCAGACCGTCGGTCAGCTTCAGCCGCTTGCCAAGGATGCTGAGGCGGCCGCGGATCAGTTCGAACCTTCCTTCGGGGACGATGGCGGCGGTGGTGCCGCCAAGCCGGATCGAGCCGCCAAGCTCGGCGTCCAGGCCACGGCCGCGGACGAAGATACGGGCGGGGGCGGACAGGGTCACGTTGAGCCTGAGCGGCGCGGCGGTTGAGGGTGCGCTGTCGGCCGCGACGCCCACGGCCGCACCGGCCCGGGCGCGGGTTTCGGCAACGGCGACGGGGTCGTTCAGGTGGCGTATGGGCGGGATGGGCGACGAGCCGAAGCCCGTTGAGGCGACCGAGATTTCGGTGTGCGACAGGGTCAGGTCACCCGCGACCAGCGCGCCGCCCGTCAGGGGTCCGGTCACGGCGATGGTGCCAGAGACAAGTGTGTCGAAAAGGCCGGGGTTCGACAGTTGGGCATTGGTCAGCGCAACCTTCAGGTCGGCGTCGAAGGGGGCGGCCATGCCGACGCTGCCTGACAGCGCGATGGCCCCCGACCCGCGCAGGTCGCCGGTCCCGTTGATGCGCGCCTGCCCGCCCGCCAGGTCGACGGCCAGTCGCGGGAAGGCCACGGCGATGTTTTCGGCGGGCGAGGACAGGCGCAGGCCCGACGCGACGACCGACCCGCTGAGGGACCGGACATCAAGGGGACCGCGCAGCGCCAGGTCGAAGCGCAGCTTGCCGTCGGCGCTCCGCGAACCCAGCATGGCGTTCAGAAGCGCCACCTGCATGTCGCCGCTCGCCTTCAGGTCGTTCATCTTGCCAAACGTGCCGCTGACCCGCGTGCTGGTGCCCGCCGGGCCGGTCGCGGCGAGGTCCATCCGCACGCCGTCGGGCGTCCGGGAAAGCGTGCCCTTCGCCTCGGCCGGACCCCGGATGCCGGTGCCGGGCACGAAGGGTCCGATGTCAGTCAGACGCGCGGCGAGCGTCAGGGTTCCGCTGGCGTTGGGGTCGCTCAGGCTCGCCGTCAGGCGCTGGCCGTCGATCCTGGCGTCGGTCAGGACCCATGCGCCGTTGGTCCAGCGGGCCGCAGCGCCAAGGTCGGCCGTGCCCGCAAGCAGCAGGTCAGCGGCGGGGAGGCCGGTCGACAGCCCGCTGGCCACCAGTTGAGCGTCGATGCGCGCCTCTTCGGCGGTCATGTGGCCCATGCCGCTGGCGCTGTAGCCGGGACCGGCCAGCGCCAGGCGGCTGAGGGTCAGGCCCTGTTCGTCCCGGCGCGCCGCAAGCCCGATCGAGGTCTTGCCCTGCATAAGCCGGTCGAGGGTTTCGATCCCCGTCGAAATGTCCTGCCCCGCCACCGTGCCGGTCAGATCGAAGGCGCGCGACAGAAGGTAAAGGCGTCCGCTCAGGTTCGCGTTGGCCGCACCCTTCAAGGGCCGCCCCGCGAGCGTGGCAAAACGCGCAAGGTCGGGCGCGTCGAGTGTCAGCGTGCCGTCGGTCTGCAGGTCGAGCCCCGCGCCCGAAATCGCCAGATCGCCCGCCAGGGCCATGTCGCCCGCCCGGCCGGTCAGGCCCGTCAGCCTGAGGGGCTGGCCCGACTGCCAGCGAAAGCCGGTTTTTGCGTCGAGCGTCGGGCCCAGCGCCTCGGCAAGCCCCGGATCGGTGAAGCGCATCCCGGCCGCCTTCACCGTCATGTCGCCGTCAATGACAAGGGCTGGGCCGCCGCGCTGCACGCTGCCCGCGCCGTCCAGCGCCAGGCTGCCGATATGGGCGTTGTCGTTGTGAAAGCCGTTGATGTCACCCTCGAGCGCCCAGGCCTCGCCCTTGGCGGCGTCGTAGCGCAGGCGAAGGGCGCCGTTGTTCACATATTGCGCCGCGCCCGACAGGGGCAGGCGCAGGTCTGACCCGTCGGGCAGGCCAAGCCGAAGGGTCAGGGCGGCGGCGAGCGGCTGGTAGCTCGCCGACAGGTTCAGGCGGCCGGTCAGGTCCAGTCCTGGCGAGGACAGGACGAGCCGCGTCAGGTCGGTGCGGCCATCGGTCTGGCGCGCGCCCTCGGCCTGCAGGCTGACGCCCGAGCCGAAAAAGGTGCGATGTTCCGCCGGCAGAAGGGGCGCGATGTCGCCGGCAAGGTCGAGCGAAAAGGCGCTCGATCCGTCCGGCGACTGGCTCAGGTGGATGGTGCCGGCCAGGCGTTCGGCCCCGTCCGTCGCCAGCTGCAGGGTCGTCGAAAGATTGTCGAGCGTGCCGGTGCCCTTGACCGTCAGGTCGGTCGCGGGACGGCCGGGCAGATCCAGAAGGGTCGCGGCGATGCCGTTCGGGCCCTCATGCGCCTCCAGGTCCAGGTTCACCTTGCGCGTCGCGTTGGCGAAGTCGCCCTTCAGCGCGATCCGGCCCTGCGGCCCGTCGATCCGGTTGATCGTCAGGTCGGCCTGCCCCTCGCCCCCCGACAGGTTGCCGGAGCCGTCGATGCTGACCTCTGCCGCCTGGCCCAGGACCGGCGCGCCCAGCGCCAGGTGGCCGGTGTGCAGCTTGCCGATGCGCACAGAGACGGGCAGTTCGGGCAGGCTGAATGGCTTGGCCGCAACCTTGGGCGCTGCCTCGGTCTGCGGCAGGCGCGGCAGGTCGATGCGGTCGGCGGACAGTTCGTCGATCTCGACCTTGCCGGTCAGGATGGCGGTGCGGCTCCAGCTCAGCGCGCCCTTGTCGATGGTGATCCAGACGCCCTTGTCGTCGGCGATGGTCAGCCGGTCGAAAGTGGCGCGGGATGACAGGGCGCCCTGAAAGCCCTCGATCTTCACGGTCCGGCCCGCGCCCGACAGCGAATCCTCTAGAAACCCCGTCAGGAAATCGCGGTCGGCCGAACCTTGGTCCTGCGCCAGCGCGGGCACCCCGAGGCAGAGCGCGCCGATGAGCACCAGCCGCCGCATCAGAAGGACTGCCCTATGCCGACATAGACCTTGAGCCCGTGGTCGGGCGCATTGCCGACCGGCACGGCAAGGTCCAGCCGGACGGGACCGAAGCCCGTGTCATAGCGGATGCCCGCGCCGACGCCCGAGGCGAAGGTCGAGGCCCCGTTCAGGGTCGCGCCGCTGCTGACATAGGCCGCGTCATAAAAAACCGCCGCGCCGATCTTGCTGTTGACCCGGCCCCGGACCTCGAGGTTCAGGGCGACCATCGACCGGCCCCCGCTGAGGTAGGGCGTGCCGCCGGGCGGCGTGGCAGAGACGCCGACGGTTTCAAAGCCGTAGCCGCGGACCGAACCCGAGCCGCCGGCCAGAAACAGGAAGTCGGGCGGCGTGTTGACCAGCGAGCCGCTGGTGACGGTGCCGAACTGCAGGCGCGCCGCGCCGATGATGCGGTCGTTCGACGGCAGCGTCCGGTAGATGCGCGCGTCGACCTGCAGCCGGACGGCCGAATCGGTCTGGCCGAAGCCGTAGAAGGGCGTGGCGCCGACCGACAGGTAGGTGCCCTTGGTCGGTTCCAGCGCATCGTTGCGCCGGTCCCATTTGAAGGTCACCGGCAGCGAGATCAACTCGTACTTCCGCTTTACGCCGCCCGCCGTCAGCGTGGTGTGGGTATAGTCCAGTTCGGCCGTGCCGGTCAGTGTGCGCGAGAAGGTGCGGGTCAGGCCGACGCCGGTCGAATAGGTGGTGGTGCGGCTCGACGCATCATCCTGCCGCTCGAACGTCGCGGTGATGAAGGCGGAACTGTCGGTCACGGGCGTCGCAGGCCGTTCGAGCCTGACACCCAGCTTGTAGTCCGTCACGCCGGATTTCGCGTCCACCCCGCTTGCGAGCGCGTCGAAGCGCAGGCGTTCCGCGCCGCCGAAGAGGTTGCGGTGCAGCCAGAAGGCCGACAGGTTGGTGCCGTCAAGGCTCGAGGCCTCGGCGCCGAAGCCGAAGCGGCGGAGCGGCTCTTCCTTCAGCGTCAGCAGGATGTCGAGCCGGTCGTCGCGGCTGGGCTTTTCCGCCTCTCGGATGGTGAGCGAGCGGAAGGTGCCGGCGCTGCGCAGCCGGTCGGCCATCTTTTCCAGCACCTCGGGGCTGAAGGTGTCGCCCTCGTGGTAGCCGGAGATCTTGGTGATGGCGAAGGGCGTCATATTCTCGGCGCCCTCGATCACCAGCCGCCCGAACCGCAGTTTCGGCCCGGCGCTCAGGATCAGCTGCGAATCGACGGTATGCGTCTTGTAGTCGGCCGTGATGTCCTGCGACGCGACCGTCGCCTTGGCATAGCCGAGCTTGCGCCAGCCCATGACGCCCGCATGGCCCGCATCCTCGATCGCGGTCGAAAGCGCGGGGCGGCCATCGCGGTAGGCGGGGGGAAGGGCGGTGCCGGGTGCGTAGGGCTTCATCCGCGCCTGGCTGAAGCGGAAGGCGGGGCCGGGCTCGACCGTGATGGCGATCTGCGAAATCTTCGCCGGCACGTCGATCGGCGAGATCGAGGCGGCCTCGCGCCCGTCGATCAGGATGTGGATGACGGGCCCGTAGAAGCCATGGGCATAAAGCGCGGCAAGCAGGCGCTGGTAATCGGCGCGCGCAGCGGTGAAGAGGTCTTGCGGATCGGTCGCATTGTCGCGCTGGGCCTGAAGCAGCAGCGAGGCGCCGGCCAGGTCGGCAGCCAGGCCCTTGTCAGCGCCGGGTGCGGTCAGGGTCACGTCGGCGGTGCCCGCCGCCGGCCAGACGCCCAGTCCCAGGGACAGCATGAGGGGCAGCCAGAAGCGCCCGCCCCGCCCCAGCACTTTCGCTCTGTCATCCGCCCGGGTCCCCATGCCCGACATGTCGCAGTTTTTTGGCGTCATGGCCAGACCGTCGGCCCTGCGTCAGGGGGGGTTGCGGGCAGCTTTCAGCCTGTCAGGCCTGACAGATGGTCACGCATGTAGATACGGAGCCAGGGGGTGAAGAGGGCGGGATCGGCGGCGATTTCGGCCATGAGCGCCGCCGGCGTCGCCCAGCGCACGGCCATCACTTCGGCAGGGTCGGGCGACAGGGCGGGACGGGCGGGAAGGCGGGCGACGAACAGGTCTGCCGCCTCATCCTCGACCATGCCGCCGCCCACGTCGGCGCGGTAGTCGACATGTCCGGCGGGGCGCAGCTGGTCGAGCGTCAGCCCCAGCTCTTCCCTCACCCGGCGGAGCGCGCAGGCCAGCGGGTCCTCGCCCCAATTGGGGTGGGTGCAGCAGGAATTCGCCCAAAGGCCGGGCGTGTGATACTTGGTCAGGGCCCGGCGCTGGATCAGCCACTCCGGCCCGTCAGGACCATCCGCCACGACGAAGACCGAAACGGCCGGGTGCCTGAGCCCCCGGCGGTGCACCTCGATCTTGTCCATGGGCGTCAGGCGGCCGCCGACCCAGGCTGGTATGAGGTCCGGGTCGGCCATGGCGCGCGGGGATCAGGACACCGACTGCGGCGCGGGGGCCGTCTGGCTGGCCCGGCGCTGGGCTTCCTGGCGGTAGAGCTGCAGGAAGTCGATCGTGTCGAGGTTCAGGGGCGGGAAGCCGCCGTCACGGGTAATGTCCGACAGGATGCGGCGCAGGAAGGGGAACAGAAGCCGCGGGCATTCGATCATCAGGAAGGGGTGAAGCTGGTCTTCCGGCACGCCCTCGACGTGGAAGATTCCGCCGTAATCGACTTCGGCGATGAAGAGCGGGCTCTTGTCGGTCTGGTTGATCGAGGTCGCCTTGACCTTGGTGTAGACTTCGTACTGGTGCGGGAGCTGGCGGGCGCGGCCATCCAGGCTGACCTGGATCTGGATGTCGGGATTCACCTCGCCCGAGGGCAGGCCCTTCTGCGCCACGATGTTCTCGAACGACATGTCGCGGATGAACTGGGCCAGAACCTGCATGCGGGGCTGGCCGGGGTCGGCGCCGTTGGCAGTTGCGGTCGGGGCGGCGGTTTCTTCGGCCATCGGAGGCTCCGTTCGTTGGCGGATGGGTTGGCCCGCCTTAGCAGGTCAGCGCCCAGCCCTCAATGCCAGCCCTCAATGGCGGCTCCAGCCCGACGGCGGCAGCGAGGGGTCGCGGCGCACCTCGGTATAGGTGCCGTCGATGGTGCCGGCCTCGTCGTTGCCGTAGGGCGCGCCGCGGGGCGGAGTGGACACGCGGACGCGGGACGCCAGCGCCCGGACGGCGCGGCCGCGCACGGCGGGGATCAGGAGGATCAGCCCCACCAGGTCGGTGAAGAAGCCCGGCACCATCATCAGGATGCCGGCGGCAAAGATCGCGGCGCCGTCCGCCAGGGGGGCAGAGGGATCGCGCCCCTCGGCCAGCGCGCGTTGCATCTCGAGCCAGGCGGCGGTGCCCTGGCTGCGGACGAGCCAGGTGCCGAAGATCGCGATGCCGATGATGAGCGCCAGCGTCGGCAAAAGCCCGATGAGGCCGCCCACCTTGATGAAGAGCGCGATTTCAACAAGCGGCAGCGCGACGAAAAGGCCAAAGACCCAGATCATGGTTCGGTTCCTTCGATGGACCGGCAGCAAATGCAGCGGGGCCGAAACATGGACTCGCCCCCCTTCGATGCCTAGATAGGGTGGGCAGGCCCCGCCTCCAACCCGCACGTCCGTTTACCGCAAAGGATTCCGCCATGACCAATTCGCTCATCCAGTTGCTCGTCCTGGCCGGGGTCGCCCTGTTCCTGATCCTGAAACTGCGGAGCGTCCTGGGCACGCGCGACGGATTCGAGCGTCCGGCCGAGCCTCTGGCGCCCCCCCTGGCCGATGCGGCGCGGCGCGCGTCCGATACGGTCGAGGCCGGGCCGGACCGCGATATCGTGGATCATGTGCCCGAGGGCAGCCCGAGCGCCGAGGCGCTGACGGCGATGAAGCGGATCGAGCCCTCGTTCAGTGTGGGCGGATTCCTGCAAGGCGCGCGCGGCGCCTATGAGATGATCCTGAAAGGGTTCGCCAAGGGCGACATCGCGCCGATGCGGCCCTACATGTCGCCCGAGGTCGCCGAAAGCTTCGAAAAGGTGTTCGAGGACCGCAAGATGCGCGGGCTGACGCTGTCGACCGACGTGCTGGGCATCCGCGAGCTGGCGCTCGACAAGGCCGAGTTCGACCGCTCGACGCAAGAGGCGGAACTGACGGTGCGCTTCGGGTCCGAGCTGATTTCGGCCACGACCGACGCGACCGGAGGGGTGGTCGAGGGCGACCCCAAGAAAGCGCGCAAGCAGAAGGACGTCTGGACCTTCGCCCGCAAGATGGGGTCGAGCGATCCGAACTGGCGGCTGGTCGAAACCGGCGTCTGAGACGGCCCCGTGCGTCCCGATGCGTTGGCCGGCTGGGACCGGGACGATCTTGCGGCGGCGCTGGCCGCCTTTCGCGTGACGATGGACCTTTTGCCGGACGGCTGGCCGCGCCCGGCGGATGGCGAGGGGCCGGAGTTCTTCGTTCGGGCGTTCGAGGCGGGGCCAGCCTTTCCGCCCGCCCTGCTGACCGGCTACTACGAGCCAGAGCTCGAGGGGCGCCTGACCCCCGACGCGCGCTTTCGCCATCCGCTTTGTGCGCCGCCTGAAGGCTGGCAGGAGGGCCAGGTCTGGGCCAGCCGGGCCCAGATCGAGGAGGGCCGCCTGCTGGCGGGGCGCGAGATCCTGTGGCTGGATGATGCGCTCGAGGCGTTTCTGGTGCAGGTTCAGGGGTCCTGCCGGGTGCGGCTGGCGGACGGAACGGTGGTGCGGCTGGGCTATGCGGGCAAGAACGGGCATCCCTACAGTTCGATCGGCAAGATCCTCCTGGCGCGGGGCGATCTGGACCCGGCGGACGTGTCGGTCGATGCGATCCGGGCCTGGGCGGCGCTTCATCCGGGCCAGGTTCCCGGCCTCTTGCGGCAGAACGCCTCGTTCGTCTTCTTCCGGCGGCTCGACCTGCCTGCGGACAGGGGGCCGATCGGCGCGATGGGGCGTTCGGTGACGGCGGGGCGGACGGTCGCGGTCGATCCGGGCCATGTCACGCTCGGCGCGCCGGTCTGGATGGAGTGGGACGGCCAAGCCAGGCTTTGCATCGCGCAGGATCGGGGGTCGGCCATCCTTGGTCCGGGTCGCGCGGACCTGTTCTGCGGCAGCGGGGCCGGGGCGGGTGCGGTCGCCGGCCGGCTGAAGGCCAGCGCAGTCATGGTGCCGCTTCTGCCCCGGAGCCCCGCATGAGCCGCCGCCGTCGCCCCCTTTCGCCGGAAGAGGTCGACCTGTGGCGGCAGGTCGCCGAAAGCGCGCGCGCGCTTCATCCCGGCCGGCCGGTGCCGCTTCTGCCGCCGCCCGACGGCCATGCCGCCCTGCCCGCCCCGCCGCCAAAGCCGCCGCTGGTCACGGCCTTCCGGCTGGGCGAGAGGGTCGCCCACCCACCCCACCGGACCGACCTTGCGCCGAGCCCGCGCGACCATCTGGCCGCGCAGCCGGTGCGCATGGACCGCAAGACCTATGACCGCTTGTCGCGCGGCAAGATCATGCCCGAGGCGCGGATCGACCTGCATGGGATGACCCTGTCCGAGGCCCATTCCGAGCTGGTGCATTTCATCCTGTCCTGCCATCGCGCCGGGATGCGGCTGGTCCTGGTCATCACCGGCAAGGGCAAGCGCGGACTGGACCATGGCCCGATCCCGGCACGGATCGGGGCGCTGCGCCACCAGGTGCCGCATTGGCTGGCGCTGCCGCCCCTTGGCTCGCACATCCTGCAAGTCACGCCGTCGAGCGTGAGGCATGGCGGCGATGGGGCGCTTTACGTCTATCTGCGGCGGCGCTGACTATTGATTGGCGATGGCCGCGACCGGCGACAGAATGATTTGCGTCGCGTTCTGCACCGTAAGGACCGCGCCGCCGAGCAGCCCCAGGCGTTTGGACGGATCGCTTTCGAGGGCGGCATCGACCGAGCTGATCTGGCTCAGAAGTGCCAGGAGCGCGGGCGAATCGCCCATGTTGAAATGACCAAGGCCGGTCGAAAAAGCCGTCGTGTCGACGATCGTGACCTTGAGGTCGCTCAGGTCCGCGGCGCTTGCCAGATTGCCGACCCGCTGGTCCTCGCCCGTCAGAAAGGCCGAAAGCCTGAGCGCCTTGTCCGTCTTCGAGGTGAAGATCATGAAGGGCTGTGGCAGAGGCTTGATCCGCTGAACATCCTGACGGAACACGTCGACATCCATATCCGGCGACAAGAGGACGACGCCGGAAATGTTCGACAGGACGTCGCGGTCGCCGGCCACGGCGAGGTCACGAAGGCTTTCCATGACCAGCAGCGCCCCCATCGAATGGGCGACGATGAGGATCCGCCGTGCCCCTGCCGCACGAACCTGGCCGATCAGGCTGTCAAGCCCGTCCCGGGCGAACATCACGCTGTCGCGGTCGTAGACATAGCCAAGCGCACTGGCACGCGAGGGCCAGGAATAGTGGATGAGCGTGCTTTTCAACTTCATGTCGTGGCCAAGCTGCGCGAGCCGGTAGACGCCTTCGGCGAAGTTGGTGTCAAAGCCATGAACGAAGATGATCGCCTCCGGTCCGCGGACCTTCTGCCGGGCGAGCGCCGCGGACAGATTCTGCCGGAAGGCGGCGGAACTGTCGAACGTGACCTGGTTCAGCGCGACAAATTCCTTTGACGGATCGACCGGGCGTCCGGGCGTCGGCCAGGTGATCTGTCCCTCCGTCCGGTCGGGGGGCACGGAGATATCCATCCGCATGTATTTCGTCTTGTCCGACCGCTCGCGGCCAAGGGCCTCGCCGGTTTCGGGGTCTGCGCCGCGCGTGGTGCCGATGAAGATGCCCTGACTCGTGCCGATCCCCTTGGCCGAGGGCATGAGCGTGACCGCTCCGCGCTCGCCGCAACCGGCGACCACGATCAGGGCGACAAGGACAAATCTGCGCAAGGCGCGCCTCTTACAGGACGTAGCGACTCAGGTCTGACGAACGGGCCAGAGCGCCGATATTAGCCTCGACGAAGGCGGCGTCCACCGTGACGTTGGCGCCGGAACGGTCGGGCGCAGCAAAGGACAGGTCCTCGAAGACACGCTCCATCACCGTGTAAAGCCGCCGGGCGCCGATGTTTTCGACCGTCGAGTTCACCTCGGCCGCGATACGGGCAAGGGCTGCGATCCCATCCGGGGAAAAGGTCACGGTCACCTCTTCGGTCGCCATGAGCGCACTATACTGCCGGGTCAGCGCATTGTCGGTTTCCGACAGGATGCGGACGAAATCGGCTTCGGTCAGGGGTCGGAGTTCAACCCGGATCGGCAGGCGGCCCTGAAGTTCGGGCAGAAGGTCCGAGGGCTTGGCGACATGGAAGGCGCCCGAAGCGATGAAGAGGATGTGGTCGGTCTTCACGGGGCCGTATTTCGTGCTGACCGTCGTGCCCTCGATCAGCGGCAGCAGGTCGCGCTGCACGCCCTCGCGGCTCACGTCGGCGCCGCGGGTGTCGGCACGAGCGGCGACCTTGTCGATCTCGTCGATGAAGACGATGCCGTTTTCCTGCACGGCCTCCAGCGCCGCGGTCTTGACTGCCTCGTCGTCCAGAAGCTTGTCGGCCTCTTCGGCGATCAGAAGCTCGTAGCTTTCCGAGACCGTCATCTTGCGCCGGACCCGCCGGCCGCCCAGCGCCTTGCCGAACAGGTCGCCCAGATTCATCATGCCCATGCCGCCCTGCCCCGGCAGATCAAGCATCGGCATGGGGTTCGAGGTGTCGGCGAGGTCCAGTTCGATCACCGTCTGGTCCAGTTCGCCCTTCTTCAGACGGGTGCGGAACAGGTCGCGGGTCTGGTCGCGCGCGTCCTTGCCGGCCAGCGCCTCGATCACCCGATCCTCGGCGGCCTTGTGGGCGCGGGCCTTCACATCCTCGCGCATGCGCTCGCGGGTTTCGACCATCGCGGCTTCGGTCAGGTCGCGGATGATCTGGTCCACGTCACGCCCGACATAGCCCACTTCGGTGAACTTCGTCGCCTCCACCTTCAGGAAGGGCGCGCGGGCGAGCTTGGCCAGACGGCGGCTGATTTCCGTCTTGCCGACGCCGGTCGGGCCGATCATCAGGATGTTCTTGGGATAGACCTCGTCGCGGATGTCGGCGCTGAGTTGCCGGCGGCGCCAGCGATTGCGGAGCGCCACAGCCACGGCGCGCTTGGCGTCGGACTGGCCGATGATGAAGCGGTCGAGTTCCGACACGATCTCGCGGGGGGTGAGGTTGGTCATGGGCGTCCCTGTCGCATTCGGGTCAGAGGTAGCGGTCGGCGCGCTGGCTTTCAAGCAAGCGCCCGGCGAAGCGTCCGGGGGGTAGGCCGGCGCCTAGGCATCCCGCCCCACGATCCGCTCCACCGTCAGGTTGCCGTTCGTGTAGACGCAGATGTCGGCGGCGATGGCCATGGCGCGGCGGGCGACCTCTTCGGCGGGCAGGTCGGTCGTCATCAGGCCACGGGCGGCGGCCAGCGCGAAATTGCCGCCAGAGCCGATGGCGGCCACGTCATGTTCGGGTTCCAGCACGTCCCCTGCCCCGGTCAGGACGAAGAGGTCCTTGCCGTCGGTCACGATCAGCATGGCCTCCAGGTTGCGCAGGTATTTGTCCATGCGCCAGTCCTTCGCCAGCTCGACGCAGGCGCGCTGCAACTGGCCGGGCGCGGCTTCAAGCTTTTTCTCCAGCCGTTCCAGCAGGGTGAAGGCGTCTGCCGTCGATCCCGCGAAACCGGCGACCACCGGGTGGCCGCCCGGCGACAGGCGGCGGACCTTGCGGGCGGTGCCCTTGATGACCGTCTGGCCAAGGCTCACCTGGCCATCGCCCGCCACCACCACCTCGCCGCCGCGCCGGACGGCAAGGATCGTGGTGCCGTGCCAGCCGGGAAATCTGTCGTCTGCCATTACTCGCACTCCGCTTGGGCGCCCTGTTGGCCCCCGATATAGGTGCGGGCAGCGGGTGGCGACAAGCGGCCTTCCCCCGGGGGCGCGGATCGGGCAGGTTTCGCACGATCCGCGGAGGCGCCCTTGCCCGATAAGACCCCCCTGCCCCGATCCTGGCCCGCGCTTGCGGAAGCGGCCGGGCTTGGGGGCGAGGTGACGGGCGTGCTGGCCCTGCCGGAGCGGTCGGGCCGGCGGGCGTGGCGGCTGTTCCGGGCGGCTGGAAACGCAACGGCGGGCGATGTGACGGTGGTCGAGGGCGAGGCCCTGGGCGATTGGGCGGCGGCGCAGCGCATGGCGTGGCTCCGGCTTGGCGGCGATGCGGCTCGGCTGCGGTTGCCGCGCGTCCTGGCGGTGGCGCCCGACGGGGGCGCGGTCCTGATGGCGGCGCCGGGCGGACCGACAGCGGCAGAACGGATCGAGGCGGCGGAAAGCCATGCCGATCGGCGGGCGATCCTGACCGTGGCCGGCGGCTGGCTTTCGGCCTTTCATCGCAGCGGAAAGACGCCGGTTCGGCCGTATCAGACACGGTTTGTGACGGATGCGCTGCGCGAGCGGCGGGCGCGGCTGCATCAGACGGGCGCGGCCGAGGTGCAGTTCCTGGACCGGCTGATGGGCGAGGTTCTGGCGTCGGCCGACACGCACAACGGCCAGCCCGCGCGCCATGGGCCGCGCCATGGCGACATGATCCTGGACCATCTGTTCCTGTCACCGGACGCGGCGGGCGACATGATCGTCACCGGGACCGGGCCGCTCGGGGTCGCCAGCGCGCCGGTCGGGCATGACCTCGCGCGGTTCCTGGTCGATTATGTCACACGCTACGGCGATCATCGCGCAATCCAGCCCGGCGCGCTCTTGGCGCGGGCGGACCGGGTGGCCTTCTTCAAGGGCTACGACCTGACGGGACCAGAGGACGGGGCGCTGGTGTTTCTGGCGGGCGTGCAGCTTGTCAACGACTGGCTCGCCCTGCCCCGGGCCCAGGACCTGCCCCTTGGCCAGATGGTGCGGCTTGCGGGCCTGCGGGAAACGGCAGTCCGGCTTTATCCGGCGCTGGCGGAAGGCTAGGCCGCCGCCAGGTCGCGGACCTGGCCCAGAAGCCGCTCGGTCACCTTCGACAGGGCCAGCGCCGCCGCCCCGTGCGCCCAAAGAAGGTCGCCCCAGGCGTGGGTTTCGATGCGCGGCGCCGGGCGGCCGGTGTTGAGCGCCAGCGCCTTGACCTCGGCCAGCGTCTCGGACGCATAGAGGTAGTCATAGCGCATCCGTTCGCCCGACAGGATGATGAGGTCGGGGTCGAACAGGTTCACGACGTTCGCCAGCCCCACCGCCAGATAGCGACCGGCACGGTGGAAGATCGAACGGGCGGCGCTGTTGCCGGCCTTGGCGTGGTCATAAAGGCTTTCCAGCAGGATCGGCACCGACTGCGCCTCGCGCGCGCCCCAGTTCAGCGCGGTCGTCGCCTCGCGCGCCAGCGCATAGTCGGCGATGTAGGCTTCAAGGCAGCCCCTTTGGCCGCAGCGGCAGAGCGCGCCGTCGAGTTGCACCTTGGTATGGCCAAGCTCCATCCCGAGGCCCTTCGCGCCGCGATAGATACGGTGGTTGAGGACGAGCCCCATGCCCACGCCATGTTCGATGGTGACGACCGCGAAATCGGCAAGCGCGCGCCCTGCCCCGAACCACAGTTCGGCCAGCGTGACCAGGTTGGCGTCATTGTCGACATGGACCGGCAGGCCAAGACGCGCTGTCAGAAGCGGCGCGAGCGGCACGTGGCGCAGCGACAGCGTGGGCGACCAGTGGACGACGCCCGACTCGCTGTCGACAAAGCCGGGAACGCCCAGCCCGACCGCCGACAGGTCGGCCGGCGCAAGGCCCGCTTTCCGGCAGACCTCGGCCAGCAGCTCTTCGGTCGTGTCAAGAAGGGCCGCCGTCTCCATCGAGCCGGGCTGACGCGGGCGGGCGACGTCGGCCAGAAGGTTGCCGGCGAAATCGACGATGACCGCCGTCAGCTCGCGGTCCGACAGCTTGATCCCGGCGACGTGGTGGGCGGCGGCGCGGACGCCCAGCGCGACGGCGGGCCTGCCCCGGCCGTTGTCCACGTCGCGGGGCGCCGCCACCTCTTCCAGAAGGCCAAGGTCGATCAGGTCGGAGGTGAGCGTCGTCACGCTCGCCGGGCTGATCGCCAGTTCGCGCGCGATCTGGATGCGGGGCATGAAGCCAGCGGCGCGGACCCGTTCGAAGATCTGCTGGCGCAGGGGGCGCGGCTGTTCGGACAGGGGTGGGATGAGCGGCCCGCAACCCGGCGGCCTCTCCCCCATCCGTTTGCGCCCTGCGCCGATCTTCATATTTCAAGCTCCAAAAGAAAAATTGCGCGTTTTCCCGAATGCAGACCACATCTGTTGCTGCGCCGCAGCAGATTGCGACAGTTTTTTGCCTATTCGAAGTCTGACAAAGGGTTTTTAATTTGACAACTGAATTTATTCTCGCCAGATTTTCGCATCGGCTCAGGAGCCGAACCGGGCATTGGCCCGATAGTGGGAGGATCACATGCACAAGACCGTTCTGGCCGCTGTCATCGCAGCGGTCGGCTTCACCTCGGCTGCCTTTGCCAAGGACAAGGTGATCGGCGTCAGCTGGTCGAATTTCCAGGAAGAGCGCTGGAAGACGGACGAGGCCGCCATGAAGGCCGCCATCGAAGCGGCGGGCGACAAGTATATCTCGGCCGACGCGCAGGCTTCGGCCTCCAAGCAGCTGTCGGATGTCGAATCGCTGATCTCGCAGGGCGCGAACGCGCTCATCATCCTGTCGGTCGACAAGGATGCGGTCGGCCCGGCGGTCGACAAGGCCGCTGCCGAAGGGATCCCGGTCGTCGGCTATGACCGCCTGATCGAAGACCCGCGCGCCTTCTACCTGACCTTCGACAACAAGAAGGTCGGCTCGATCATCGCCGAAAAGGTTGTGGCCGCGAAGCCCGAGGGCAACTTCGCCATCATCAAGGGCGACAAGGGCGACCCGAACGCCAGCTTCCTTCTGGAAGGCATGATGGAGGTGCTGAAGCCCGCGGTCGACGGCGGCAAGATCAAGATCGTCGGCGAGACCTTCACCGACGGCTGGAAGCCGGACAATGCCCAGAAGAACATGGAGCAGATCCTGACCGCCAACAACAATGCGGTCGATGCGGTTCTGGCCGAAAACGACGGCATGGCCGGCGGCGCCATCGCGGCGCTTGCGGCGCAGGGGCTGACGGTTCCGGTCGGCGGCCAGGACGGCGACCTTGCCGCGCTGAACCGCGTGGCGCGCGGCACGCAGACCGTTTCGGTCTGGAAGGACAGCCGGGCGCTTGGCAAGGCGGCGGCGGAAATCGCCTCGGCGCTGGCTGACGGCACGGCGATCGACAAGATCGACGGCGCCGTCAAATGGTCGGGCGGTGAAAAGGGTGCCGAGATGAACGCGAAGTTCCTCGAGCCGACGCCGATCACGAAAGACACGCTGAACCTGGTGATCGACGCTGGTCACATCACCAAGGAAGCGGCGTGCGAAGGTGCTGCGGCCGACGTCGCGGCCTGCAAGTAACGATTGCCGGGCGCCGGCTCATGCAGCCGGCGCCCCTTTTTTCCGGGCGCGAGATAAGCGCCCCGTCCCGCCGGTGCGTGATCCGGTCCCCCATTCATTCAAAGCGCGGTAGTTGCCATGAGCCAACCCCCCGTCACCACCCAGCCGGACAGCCCGCGTGAGGGGCCGATCGCCCGCTTCCTGCGCGCGACCGAGATGGACACGCGCCTTCTGGGAATGATCGGCGCGCTCTTGCTGATCTGGGTTGGGTTTCACCTGTATGGTGTCTTCTTCAAGGGCATGGGCGCGTTCCTGACGCCGCGCAACCTGTGGAACCTGTCGGTCCAGACGGCGAGCATCGGGATCATGGCGACGGGGATGGTCCTGGTGATCGTCACGCGCAACATCGACCTGTCTGTCGGCTCGATCCTGGGCCTTTGCGCCATCATGATGGGGGTGATGCAGGCGCGCATCCTGCCTGGCTGGCTGGGCCTTGGCCATCCGGCGATCTGGATCATCACCATCGTCTTCGGCCTGGCGATCGGGGCCGCGATCGGGGCCTTCCAGGGCTTCCTTATCGCTTACGGGCGCATCCCGGCCTTCATCGTGACGCTGGGCGGGCTTCTGGTCTGGCGGGGCGTCGCCTTCATGGTCGCGTCGGGCCAGACGATCTCGCCGCTTGATCCGACCTTCGCACTTCTGGGCGGCGGGCCCTATGGCGCGGTCGGCGAAAAGGGAAGCTGGATCATCGGCCTTCTGGCCTGCGCCGCGATCCTTTACCTGATCTGGTCGGGGCGGGTGCGGCGGGCCAAGCACGGTTTCCCGCAGCGGCCGGTCTGGGCGGATGTGGTCCTTGCCGGCATCGGCTGCGGCGTGTCGCTGGGCGCGGTCCTGCTGGTCAATGCCTATCCCTGGCCGATCGGCATCGTCACGCAATATGCCGCCGCACATGGGCTCACGATCCCGCCCGAAGGTCTCTTCATCTCTCACGGGTTCGCCATCCCGGTGCTGATCCTGATCGCGGTCGCCATCCTGATGACCGTTCTGGCGACGCGGACGCGGTTCGGGCGCTATGTCTTCGCGATGGGCGGCAACCCGGATGCGGCAGAGCTGTCGGGGATCAACACGCGCTTCATGACCGTGAAGATCTTCGCGCTGATGGGGCTTCTGGCGGCGCTGTCGGCCGTGGTGTCCTCGGCCCGCCTCAATTCGGCGACCAACGCGCTTGGCACGCTTGACGAGCTTTACGTCATCGCGTCCGCCGTCATCGGGGGCACATCGCTTTCGGGCGGGGTCGGCACGATCTATGGCGCGATCCTTGGCGCGCTGGTCATGCAGTCCCTGCAAACGGGGATGGTCCTCATCGGGTTCGACGCGGCGATCCAGCAGGTCGTCGTGGGCTCGGTCCTGGTGCTGGCCGTGTTCCTCGACATAGCTTACCGCCGCCGGTCGAAGTAGGAGTAGCGAAGATGACGGACAGAACCGGGCAGACACCGCTCGTCGAGATGCGCGACATCTGCATTTCCTTCGGCGGTATCCGGGCCGTGGATCATGTGACGGTCGACCTTTATCCGGGCGAGGTCGTGGGGCTTCTGGGCCACAACGGCGCCGGGAAATCGACCCTGATCAAGGTGCTTTCGGGCGCCTACCGGGCCGATAGCGGCGATGTGCTGATCAATGGCGAGAAGGTCCATATCGAAAACCCCCGCGACGCGCGCCGCTACAATATCGAGACGATCTACCAGACGCTCGCGCTGGCCGACAACCTTGACGCCTCGGCCAACCTGTTCCTTGGGCGCGAGCTGGTCAGCCCGCGCGGCTTTCTGGACGACGCGGCGATGGAGGCCGAGACGCGCAAGATCATGGCGCGCCTCAACCCCAACTTCCGCAAGTTCGGCGAGCCGGTGAGCGCGCTTTCGGGCGGGCAGCGCCAGTCGGTCGCCATCGCGCGGGCGGTCTATTTCAACGCCCGTATCCTCATCATGGACGAGCCGACGGCCGCGCTTGGCCCGCACGAGACACAGATGGTGGCCGAGCTGATCCAGGAGTTGAAGGCCGAAGGCATCGGCATCTTCCTGATCGAGCATGACATCCATGCGGTGATGGATCTGTGCGACCGGGCGGTCGTGATGAAGAACGGCCAGCGCGTCGGCACGGTCAACGTGGCCGAGGTAACGGACGAAGACATCCTCGGCATGATCATCCTGGGCAAGAAACCCCCGCAGGCTGTCTGATGTTTCTGGGGCTCGACCTTGGCACGTCCGGGCTGAAGGCCATCGTCATCGACGAGGACCAGAAGGTCGTGGCAGAGGCGAGCGCGCCCCTGAGCGTGTCGCGGCCCGAGGATGGCTGGTCCGAACAGGGTCCGGCCGACTGGATCGCGGCGGCCGAGGCGGCAATCGGCGCGCTGCCGGCTGATGCGCGGGGGGCGATCCGGGGGATCGGGCTTTCCGGGCAGATGCATGGCGCGACGCTTCTGGATGCGGCCGACAATGTGCTGCGCCCCGCGATCCTCTGGAACGACACGCGCGCGCATGCCGAGGCGGCGGCGCTCGACGCCGATCCGCGTTTTCGGGCGGTGACGGGAAACATCGTCTTTCCGGGCTTTACCGCGCCGAAACTCCTGTGGGTGCGGGCAGAAGAACCCGACGTCTTTCGCCGGGTGGCGAAGGTGCTGTTGCCCAAGGACTACCTGCGGCTTTGGCTGACGGGCGAACATGTCGCGGACATGTCGGATGCGGCGGGGACGAGCTGGCTTGATGTCGCGCGGCGGGACTGGTCGGACGAATTGCTGGCCGAAACCCATATGACCCGCGCCCAGATGCCGCGGCTGGTCGAAGGGTCGGCGGTATCAGGGCGGCTCAGGCCCGAGATTTCGGCCCGCTTCGGGCTGCCGGCCGGCGTGCCGGTCGCGGGCGGCGGGGGCGACAATGCGGCCTCGGCGATCGGGGTGGGCGTGGTGAAGGCGGGGCAGGCCTTCGTCTCGCTCGGCACTTCGGGCGTCCTTTTTGCCGCGAACGAGGGCTATCACCCGGACGCGGGAAGCGCCGTCCACACGTTCTGCCATGCGCTGCCGGGCACCTGGCACCAGATGGGGGTGATCCTGGCCGCGACCGATTCGCTCAACTGGTTCGCGCGGCTTTCGGGGCAAGAGCCAGAGGCGCTGACCCAGGGCCTTGGTGCGCTGAAAGTGCCGGGAAAGACCCGATTCCTGCCTTATCTCGGCGGTGAGCGGACGCCCTTGAACGATGCCGCCATCCGGGGCGCCTTCATCGGGCTTGACCATGCCACGGACCGCGACGCGGCAGTGCGGGCGGTGCTGGAAGGGGTGGCCTTTGCGCTCGCCGATTGCCGCGATGCGCTGGCCGCGACCGGCACGCGGATCGGGCGGCTGCTGGCTGTGGGCGGCGGATCGCGGTCGGACTACTGGCTTTCGCTCATCGCCACCGTCCTGGGCGTGCCGGTCGCCCTGCCGCAGGCGGGCGATCACGGCGCGGCCTTTGGTGCTGCGCGGCTTGGCCTGATGGCGGCGACGGGTGCAGGGGCCGAGGTGGCGACCCCGCCCCCGATCCAGAAGGTGATAGAGCCGGATTTCCGGCTTGCCGGTGATTTTGCCGAAGGACATGCCCGCTACCGCGCGGCAAGAGATGCGATCAGAGGACTGACATGACCGATTTTTTCAAGGGCATTGCGCCCGTGCGCTACGAAGGCCCCGAGACGACGAACGAATTCGCTTTCCGGCACTACAACCCGGACGAGCTGGTCATGGGCAAGCGGGTGGAGGACCAGCTGCGCTTTGCCGTCGCCTGGTGGCACAGCTTCGCCTGGCCGGGCGGCGATCCGTTCGGCGGCCAGACCTTCGAGCGGCCCTGGTTCGGCGACAGCATGGATGCGGCGCGGATGAAGGCGGATGCGGCGTTCGAGCTGTTCGCGATCCTGGGGCAGCCCTTCTTCTGCTTTCACGATGCCGACATCCGGCCCGAGGGGGCGACCTTCGCTGAAAGCCTGCGCAACTTCGAAGGGATGGTCGACTATATCGGCCAGAAGATGGACGGCGCGCGCACCAAGCTGCTGTGGGGCACCGCGAACCTTTTCAGCCACCGCCGCTACATGGCCGGAGCGGCGACCAACCCCGACCCGGAGGTCTTTGCCTGCGCAGCGGCCACGGTGAAAGCCTGCATGGATGCAACCCAGCGGTTGGGCGGGCAGAACTATGTGCTGTGGGGCGGTCGTGAGGGGTATGAGACGCTTCTGAACACCGACCTTGGGCGCGAGACGGAACAGGCCGGGCGGTTCCTGCAGATGGTGGTCGACTACAAGCACAAGATCGGTTTTCAGGGCGCGATCCTGATCGAGCCGAAGCCGCAGGAACCGTCAAAGCACCAGTATGACTACGATGTGGCCACGGTCTACGGCTTCCTGAAGCGCTTCGGGCTGGAGAACGAGGTCAAGGTCAACATCGAGCAGGGTCATGCGATCCTGGCTGGCCATTCGTTCGAGCATGAGCTGGCGCTGGCGACCGCGCTGGGGCTTTTCGGTTCGATCGACATGAACCGCAACGACATGCAGTCGGGCTGGGACACCGACCAGTTCCCGGACAATGTGCCGGAAATGGCACGCGCCTATTACGAGGTGATCCGCGCCGGGGGTTTCACGACGGGCGGCACGAACTTCGACGCGAAGCTCCGCCGGCAGAGCCTGGATGCCGGGGACCTGGTGCTGGCGCATGTCGGCGCGATGGATGTCTGTGCGCGGGCCCTGAAGGCGGCGGCGGCGCTCTGGCAGGACGGGGGCCTGGAACGGGCACGGGCGGGGCGCTATGCGGCGTGGGACCGGCCGGAGAATCAGGCGATGCTGGGGTCGGACCTGGCCGCGGTGGCCCGGCGGGCGGCAAATGAGTCGCTGAATCCGGCGCCGAAGTCGGGGCGGCAGGAGCGGCTTGAAAATCTGTGGAACCGCTTCGTTTGAATCATTCTCTGGTTTCGCCATAATCCGGCCATGCTGATCGGCCTATGGGCCGATTAGCTTTTTGCGCAACGCATTGATATATTTGCGATTCGCAAAGAAGTGCCGCGAGGTGAACATTGCGCGCGACTGTTTCCCTAGCCGCGACAGTTCGTTTCAAAAACATTAATCGACCAACATTGCGATCTACCCTTCGTTTACCCTATGACAGGATTCGGACGGGTGACGCTTGGGGGGCTAGGCGTCGTCCTGATAACGGTTGGAGCTGTTAATGACTGTGCCCCTCGTTGATTTTTCGAGCATGACCCCGGTGCGCCCAGCGAACCACTTCTACGGGTCATACGGAAAACGCGCGATTGACCTCATTCTCGTCGCTCTGGCGGCCCCGGTGATCCTGCCGGTGCTGGCCATCATCCTTGTCGTGACGGCGCTGGGCGGCGGCAAGCCGCTCTATATCCAGCGCCGCATCGGCCGCGGCGGGCGCGAGTTCCGCTGCTGGAAGGTGCGGACCATGGTGCGCAATGCCGACGGCGTGCTGGCAAAGATGATCGCCACCGACGCCGACATGGCAGCTGAATGGCACTGCAACCAGAAACTGGTGAACGACCCCCGCATCACCCGGTTCGGGCGGCTCTTGCGCCGGTCGAGCCTTGATGAGTTGCCGCAGCTCTGGAACGTGCTGACGGGCGACATGTCGCTGGTCGGGCCACGGCCCTTCACGCCGGACCAGAAAGAGCTTTATGCCGAGGGCCGCGGCGACGCCGCCTATTACGCCCTGCGCCCGGGAATTTCGGGCTTGTGGCAAGTGAGCCGGCGCAATGCAGGCTCGTTCGCGGAACGGGTCCATTATGACGAGCTTTACGGGCGCGACCTGTCCTTTACGGCGGACCTTCACATCCTGTGGCGCACCTGCGCCGTGGTCCTGATGGCCACCGGCCTCTGAGATGCAGCCGGCGGGCGGCGCGACCGCCCGGCCGGCTCAACCCGACTTCAGCCATATCGCCTTGTCGCCCATCGCCGCCACGAAGGCGCGGTGGGCTTCTGCCTCTGCCTCTGTCAGGCGGGCGGGCAGCGGCGTCGGGCGGCGCGCGGGACGCCAGTCCTTGTCCTCGACAGCAGCGGGTCCGGCGGTGCGGCCCGCCTCGACCGTCAGGCCGAAGTCGGGCTGGCGGCCACCGATCAGTTCCAGATAGACCTCGGCCAGAAGCTCGCTGTCCAGCAGCGCCCCGTGCTTTTCGCGTGCCGAGTTGTCGATGCCGAAGCGGCGGCAGAGGCTGTCGAGCGAGGCGCTGGCACCGGGAAACTTGCGGCGCGCGAGCGCCACGGTGTCGAGCGCGCGGGGCAGGGCGATCTGCGGCCGGCCGGCCCAGTCCAGTTCGGCGTTCAGGAACTTCATGTCGAAGCTCGCGTTGTGGATCACGAGCTTTGCTTCGGTGCCGATGAAGTCGAGGAAGGCTGCGGCGATGTCGGCGAAGCGCGGTTTGTCACGCAGGAAGTCGTCGCCAAGCCCGTGGACGGCGAAGGCCTCGGACGGCATGGCGCGTTCGGGGTTGATGTACTGGTGGTAGGTCCGGCCGGTCGGCATGTGGTTTTCAAGCTCGACCGCACCGATTTCGACGATGCGGTGGCCCTCGGACGGTTCGAACCCGGTGGTTTCGGTGTCGAGGACGATTTCGCGCAGGATGCTCATCCGAGGGCACCTGCGGCAATGTCCGACAGAATCCGGTCGACTGCGGCCTCGGCCGCCTCTGGCGTCGTCGTCTCGATCACCCAGGTCGATCGGGCGCGCTTCGCGGCATCGGGCATCTGGCGGCCGAGGATCATGGCGAAATGCGCCTCGGTCATGCCGGGCCGGGCAAGGACGCGGGCGCGCTGAACCTCTGGCGGGGCGCTGACGGTTATGGTGCCGTCCAGGGTCGCTTCGGCCCCGGTTTCGAAGAGAAGCGGGATATCGAGAAGGACGAGCCGCGCACCCGACTGGCCGGCGCCAGCGATGAAGCCCGCGCGATGGGCGGCGACGAGCGGGTGGACGATGGCTTCGATCCGGGCAAGCGCCGCCGGGTCGGCGGCGATCACAGCCTTGAGGCGCTCACGCGAGATGGCGCCCCTGTCCAGTGCGCCGTCCAGTGCCTCGGGGAAGGCGCGCGACAGGGGGGCGACGGCCGCGCCGCCTTGGCCATAGAGCGTGTGGACAGCGGCATCGGCGTCCCAGACGGGGACGCCGCGCGCGGCGAACATGGCAGCGGTCGTGGACTTGCCCATGCCGATGGAGCCGGTCAGGCCAAGGCGCAGCGGCGCGGTCATTCAGACAGGACGGCGTCGCGGGTGGCCTGATCGACCTCTGGCCGGATGCCGAACCAGCGTTCAAAGCCGGGGACCGCTTGGTGGAGAAGCATGCCAAGACCATCGACCACGGTGCAGCCGGCGGCCTCTGCGGTGGTCAGCAGCCGGGTTTTCAGGGGCGTATAGACCAGGTCGGTGACGGTCATGCCGGGCGCCAGCGCATCGAGCGGCACCAGAAGGTCGGGCTTGCCGGCCATCCCGAGGGACGAGGCGTTGACGACCGTCGTCGCCCCGTCGAGCATGTTGCCGGCCTGCGCCCAGTCATAGACGACAAGGCGGGCGCCGAACTCGGCACGCAGGGCCTCGGCCCGTGCGCGGGTGCGGTTGGCGATACGGATTTCGGGGGCGCCGACCTCGAGAAGCGAGGCGACGATGGCGCGTGCGGCGCCGCCGGCGCCGATCACCGCCGCAGGTCCGGTGCCGGGCTGCCAGTCGGGCGCGTTCTGGCGCAGGTTCGCGGTGAAGCCGTAGCCGTCGGTATTGTCTGCGTGGATGCGGCCATCCCGGCGGAAGATCAGCGTGTTCGCAGCCCCGATCAGGGCGGCGCGATCTGTCACGATGTCGGCGATGCCGAGGACGGCTTCCTTGTGCGGGATGGTGACGTTGCAGCCGACGAAGCCGGCGCAGGGCAGGGCGCGGATCACGCTTTCCAGGTCGGCTGCGGCGACATCCATCGGGATGTAGTGACCGGCGATGCCATAGCGCTTCAGCCAGTAGCCATGGAGCCGCGGCGAGCGGGAATGGGCAACCGGCGAGCCAATGACACCGGCCAGCGGTATGCGGGGAAGGTCGCTCATATGGCGATGTCGCCGCGAATGGTGAGCCAGGTCAAGAGCTCGATCAGCGGCAGGCCCTGGATCGCAAAGAAATCGCCCTCGACGCGGGAAAAGAGGCGGGGGCCTTCGCTTTCGATCTGGTAGCAGCCGACCGAATGGCGGACCTGGTCCCAGGTCCGGTCCAGGTAGGCCTCGATGAAGGCCGGGGACAGTTTGTGCATGGTCAGGCGCGGTTCGGACTGGTGGCGCCAGAGTTCGGTCTGACCCTGGCAGACGACGGCGGCGGTCAGAAGGCTGTGGGTCCTGCCCGACAGGAAGGCCAGTTGGCGGGCGGCATCAGCGCGGTCGACGGGTTTGGCAAGGACCTGGCCGTCGCAAAGAAGGATCTGGTCGGCGCCGATGGTGAGTGCGTCCGGGAAACGCGGAGCGACGCGGGCGGCCTTCAGGCTGGCGAGGAGGGGGGCGAGATCGCGGACGGCGCCGCCTTCGGCAAGGTGGGCCTGGCGGATCGCCTCTTCGTCGATGCGGGCCGGCTGCAGACGGGGGCTGAGGCCGGCGCGGGTCAGCAGCTCGGCACGGATTGCGGAGGCGGAGGCGAGGATGATGGGCGGCGTGGTCATCGGCTTCGGGTGCGGGACAGGTCTGTGGAGAAGTGCGGGGCGGGTGTGTTGGCGGCCGGGGGGCAGATCGACCCCCTGGATGAGGGGGGTGAAAAAGGCGGTGACTGTCAAGGGGACCGGGAGGGTCTTCCACAGGGGGGCGACGGCTCAGGGAGCGTGTGGATAAGTGCTGCGGGGTGGGTGGCTGTGGATTGGGGCGCGGAACGAATCGACACTTCTCCCGTCTAACCTGTTGTAAAAGATATGGTAAACTTATCCATAGGCTTATCCACGGCGTGGTCCGCAGACCTGTCCCGTTGGGGGCGGGCGGTGGGGCGAACGGCTTATCCCGTTATCCCCCGCCCCTAACATCATCATCTTCCTTTCAGAGTCTTTTTTCTATTTATAGAGCCGAGAACGGAGAGCCCCATGCTTGCTGAGATGAGCGATGTCCTGTCGGCAGCCTATCCCTGGACGAAGGCGCTGCATGTGATTTCGGTCGTGGCCTGGATGGCCGGGCTGTTCTACCTGCCGCGGCTCTTCGTCTATCATACCGAGGTGGTGGTACCGGGGTCTGATACGGATCGGCTGTTCCAGACGATGGAGCGGCGGCTTCTGAAGGGGATCATGAATCCGGCCATGGTGGCGAGCTGGACCTTCGGGGTGCTTCTGGCCCTGACGCCGGGCGTGGTCGACTGGGGGGCAGCCTGGCCCTGGACGAAGCTTGTCGGCATCCTGGGCATGACAGGGTTTCACGAATGGCTGGCCGCGCGGCGGAGGGGGTTCGTCGCCGGCACCAACCGGGTGAGCGGGCGGACCTACCGGATCATGAACGAGCTGCCGACGGTACTTCTGATCGTGATTGTCCTGTCGGTGATCGTGAAATTCTGAAGCCAGATTGACTTTTGGGGGGTTTGAGACTATCTCCCACCCGCGCCCCGCGTCCGCGGCGGCCGTTCCCCCTTTGATCGTTTGCCTGACCCCGAGGGTCATGCCACGCAGGAATTTCCATGACCGAAGACCGCCTGAACCTTGCCGACCTGAAGCTCAAGAGCCCCGCCGACCTTCTGGCGATGGCGGAGGAGCTGGAGATCGAGAATGCCTCGACCATGCGCAAGGGCGAGATGATGTTCTCGATCCTGCGCGAATATGCCGAAGAAGGTTACGAGATCGGCGGGGACGGGGTTGTCGAGGTGTTGCAGGACGGGTTCGGTTTCCTGCGCTCGGCGGCGGCGAACTATCTGCCGGGGCCGGACGACATCTATGTGAGCCCCGAGATGCTCAGGCAATATTCGCTGCGGACCGGGGATACGATCGAGGGTGTGATCCGGGCGCCGGGGGACAACGAGCGCTATTTCGCGCTGACCAAGGTCACGAAGGTGAATTTCGAGGATCCGGACCGGGCCCGGCACAAGGTGGCCTTCGACAACCTGACGCCGCTTTACCCCGATGAGCGGCTGAAGATGGAAATCGAGGATCCGACGATCAAGGACCGGTCGGCGCGGATCATCGACCTGGTCTCGCCCATCGGGAAGGGGCAGCGCGCGCTGATCGTGGCGCCGCCGCGGACGGGCAAGACGGTCCTGTTGCAGAACATTGCCCATTCGATCGAGAAGAACCATCCGGAGTGCTACCTGATCGTCCTGCTGATCGACGAACGGCCGGAGGAAGTGACGGACATGCAGCGGAGCGTGAAGGGCGAGGTCATATCCTCGACCTTCGACGAGCCGGCGACGCGGCATGTGGCGGTTTCCGAAATGGTGATCGAGAAGGCGAAGCGCCTGGTCGAGCACAAGCGCGATGTTGTGATCCTGCTCGATTCGATCACGCGCCTGGGGCGGGCGTTCAACACGGTGGTGCCGTCGTCGGGCAAGGTTCTGACGGGCGGTGTTGACGCCAACGCGCTGCAGCGGCCGAAGCGGTTCTTCGGTGCGGCGCGGAACATCGAGGAGGGCGGGTCGCTCACCATCATCGCGACTGCGCTGATTGATACGGGCAGCCGGATGGACGAGGTGATCTTTGAAGAATTCAAGGGCACCGGCAACAGCGAGATCGTTCTGGACCGGAAGGTTGCGGACAAGCGGGTGTTCCCGGCGATGGATATCCTGAAGTCCGGGACGCGGAAGGAAGACCTGCTGGTCGATCAGAAGGACCTGCAGAAGACCTATGTGCTCAGGCGGATCCTGAACCCGATGGGGACGACGGATGCGATCGAGTTCCTGCTGTCGAAGCTCAAGCAGACCAAGACAAACGCCGAGTTCTTCGAGTCGATGAACGCTTGATTCTTTAGGCGAATCAAGGAGTTGATGTGGATACGATCTTTGCCCAGGCGTCCGCTCGCGGCAAGGCGGGCGTGGCGGTCGTGCGCCTTTCGGGGCCGGGGTCGTGGGAGGCGGTGCGGGTGCTGGCCGGTCGCCTGCCCGAGCCGCGGGTCGCGAGCCTGTGCACCTTAAGCGAGGCTGGCGGGCGGCTTGACGAGGCGCTGGTCCTGACCTTTGCCGAGGGGGCGAGTTTTACCGGGGAAGAGGCGGCGGAGCTGCACCTGCATGGGGCGGTTGCGACGGTTGCGGCGGTCTTGCGCGCGCTGTCGGGCCTGCCTGGTTTGCGGCCGGCCGAACCGGGGGAGTTCACGCGCCGTGCGCTCGAAAACGGGCGGCTTGACCTGGCGCAGGTCGAGGGGCTGGCGGACCTGATCGAGGCTGAGACGGAGGCGCAGCGGAAGCAGGCGTTGCGGGTGTTGTCGGGTGAAGTCGGGCGGATGGTCGGACGCTGGCGCGGCGATCTGATCCGGGCGGCGGCCCTGTGCGAGGCGACGATTGATTTCGTCGACGAGGATGTGCCGGTGGATGTGTGGCCCGAGGTGCGGGGGCTTCTGTCCGGTGTGCTGGCTGACCTCGAGCGGGAGCGGGCGGGTGTAGGGGCGGCGGAGCGGATCCGGGACGGCTTCGTCGTGGCCATCGTCGGGCGGCCGAACGTGGGTAAGTCGACGCTGTTGAATGCGTTGGCGGGCCGAGAGGCGGCGATCACGTCGGAGGTGGCCGGGACGACGCGGGACGTGATCGAAGTTCAGATGGATCTTGGTGGGCTGCCGGTGACGCTGCTCGATACGGCAGGCTTGCGGGAAAGCGGCGATGCAGTGGAGCGAATCGGGGTAGAACGGGCGAAGGAGCGCGCCGAGGCGGCGGATCTGCGGATTTTCCTGGTGGAAGCGGGCGAGGAGCCGGGGATGGAGCCTCGGGAGGGGGACCTGGTCGTGCGGGGCAAGGCTGATCTGGGTGACGCCGGGGGTGGGCTGGCGGTGTCCGGGCGGACCGGGGAGGGGCTTGAGGTATTGGTGGGGGTCGTGTCGGAGCGGCTGGCCGGGCGTGCGGCTGCTGTCGGGGTCGTGACCCGGGAGCGGCACCGTGTGGCTCTGGGTCTTGCGGCGGAGGCGTTGCGGGCGGCGTTGCAGAATGGCGCCTCATCGGTTGAGATGACGGCGGAGTTCATCCGGGCGGCGCTGCGATCCCTTGACCAGCTGCTGGGGAAAGTGGGAGTGGAAGATATTCTGGACGATCTGTTCGCCAGCTTCTGCATCGGAAAGTAGGGCTCGTTTCACGTGAAACATTTTGACGTCATCGTTGTGGGTGCAGGGCATGCCGGGGTGGAGGCTGCGGCTGCGGCTGCGCGCGTGGGTGTGCAGGTGGCGCTGGTGACGATGCGGCAAAGCAATATTGGCATGATGTCCTGCAACCCCGCGATCGGTGGGTTGGGGAAAGGTCACCTGGTGCGGGAAATTGATGCGCTGGACGGGCTGATGGCCCAGGCGGCGGATCGTGGGGGCATCCAGTTCCGGCTGCTGAACCGCAGTAAGGGACCCGCAGTTCAGGGCCCGCGCGCCCAGCAAGACCGGCGGCTGTTCCAAAGCGCGATGCAGGAGCTGGTTGCAGGGGTCGATGGGCTGACAGTTGTCGAGGGCGAGGTTGTTGCGCTGCGGATCGATGCGGGCCGCGTGATCGGGATCGGGTTGGCGGACGGGACGGAAGTCGGTGCGCATGCGGTTGTCCTGTGCACCGGGACGTTCCTGGGTGGTGTGCTGCATGTTGGCGATGTGCGCGCCCCCGGGGGTCGGGTCGATGAGGCGCCGGCGGTGCGGATCGCCTCGCAGCTGCGGGAAGTGGCGACCGGGGTCGGGCGGCTGAAGACCGGGACGCCTCCGCGGCTTGATGGGCGGACGATCGCCTGGGACCGGCTGGAAATGCAGCCGGGCGATGAAGAGCCTGTCATGTTCTCGTTCCTGCCGGGTGACCCGCTGCCCCGGCAGCTTTCCTGCGGCATCACCCATACCAGTGAGTGCACGCACGACATCATTCGGGCAAACCTCCATCGGTCGGCGATGTATGGCGGCCATATCGAGGGTGTTGGCCCGCGCTATTGCCCGTCAATCGAGGACAAGGTGGTGCGGTTTTCCGACAAGGCGAGCCATCAGATTTTCCTTGAGCCAGAAGGACTTGAGGATCCAACCGTCTATCCGAATGGCATTTCGACCTCACTGCCGGCCGATGCGCAGGAAGAGCTGGTGCGGTCAATCCCGGGGCTGGAGCGGGCGGTAATCACGCAGCCCGGCTATGCAATAGAATATGACTACCTGGATCCGCGCGGCCTTTCGCTGGCGCTTGAACTGAGGCAGCTGCCAGGGCTTTTCCTCGCGGGCCAGATCAATGGGACGACGGGCTATGAGGAAGCCGGCGCTCAAGGGCTGGTCGCCGGGTTGAACGCAGCCCGCAGTGCACTGGGTCAACCGCCGGTCACCTTCAGCAGGGCGCAAAGCTATATCGGGGTGATGATCGACGACCTGACGAGCCATGGCGTGACCGAGCCCTATCGCATGTTCACCTCGCGGTCGGAATATCGGCTCAGCCTCAGGGCGGACAATGCCGATCAGCGACTGACGCCGATTGGTATCGCGGCGGGGTGCGTCGGGCAGGGGCGTACTGTTGCATTTGGGGACAAGTCAGAGGCGCTTGAGCAGGGCCGTGCGGTGCTGCAAGGGGTCACCTTCTCGCCACATGTTCTGGCGCAGGCTGGAATCCGTGTGCGCGAAGACGGCGAGCGACGGTCGGCCTATCGACTGCTGAGTGATCCTGCCGTTGATTGGGCGACTGTCGCCGCGCTCGATCCTCGCCTGTCGGAGCTGCCCGCGACCATCAGGGACCAGTTGGCAAAGGATGCACTTTACGCTTCGCTTATCGAGCGCCAGCGGACAGATGCGGCTGCGCTGCAGCGGGATGAGGCGGTCGTGATCCCGGTCGCCTTCGATTATCGGATGATCAGCGGGCTGTCGACTGAACTGACGGTGAAGCTCGAGCGAATCCGCCCGGAAACACTCGCTCAGGCCGGGCGAATCGAAGGCATGACTCCGGCGGCCCTGACGCTCATCCTGGCCTGGGTGCGTAAAGGTCAGCGAATGAGGGCGGCGTCGTGAGTCCGGCGCCGGCGGGGCTTGATGTTTCACGTGAAACAGCGGAGCGGCTCGACGCCTACGTCGATCTGCTTCGCAGGTGGAATCCGCGGATCAACCTAATCGCGCCGGGCAGTGTTCAGGATATCTGGAACCGGCATATCATTGATTCAACACAACTCTTCGACATTGCGCCAGACTCCGCGGTCAACTGGGTGGACCTGGGAAGCGGTGGCGGCCTGCCTGGGCTGGTCTGCGCGATCCTGAGCGCGGAGGCCGGCGCAAAAACCGACTTCATCCTCGTCGAATCCGATCAGCGGAAGGCAGCTTTCCTGTCCACCGCAATCCGCGAACTCGGCCTTGATAACACCACAGTTCGTGCCGAGCGGATCGAGGCCCTCAAGCCCTTGGGGTCGCAGATCGTGACCGCCCGCGCGCTGGCCCCTCTGCCGGCGCTCCTTGGGCATGTCGAACGCCACCTCGCGCCCGGCGGCATTGCCTTGCTGCCCAAGGGCGCCCAGCATGCAGATGAACTGACCGAGGCCCGCAAGACCTGGTCCTTCACCTGGCGCACCGAACCCAGCCGAACTGACCCGCGCGCCGCCATCTACCTCATCGAAGGACTGTCCCGTGTCTGACCCGAGCCGGCCAAAGGGCCCCCGCATCATTGCGGTCGCAAACCAGAAAGGCGGCGTCGGCAAGACTACGACGGCGATCAATCTTGCGGCGGCCCTCGCCGAACAGGGCCGGCGCGTCCTCCTCGTCGATATCGACCCGCAGGGGAACGCCTCGACCGGCCTTGGTGTTGAGCAGGCCGACCGTGGCCTCACAACCTATGACATGCTGATCGAGGATGTGCCGACGACCGAGGTCGCCCGCGCCACCAGCGTCGAAAACCTCTGGCTCTGCCCGGCGACGACGGACCTGTCCTCTGCCGATATCGCATTGGTTTCAAACGAAAAACGCAGCTTTCTCCTGCATGACGCGCTGCGGCAGACGGACATCGACGCGCTGCGCCTCGACTATATCCTGATCGACTGCCCGCCCTCGCTCAGCCTGCTGACCGTCAACGCCATGGTCGCCGCCCACTCCGTGCTCGTGCCGCTCCAGGCCGAATTTTTCGCGCTCGAAGGCCTGTCGCAGCTGCTTCTTTCGGTCCGCACCGTCCGGCAAAGCGCCAACCCGGACCTGAGGATCGAGGGCGTCGTCCTCACCATGTACGACGTGCGCAACAACCTCTCGCAGCAGGTCGAGGCCGACGCCCGTGCCAACCTCGGCGATCTGGTCTTCCACACCGTCATTCCGCGCAACGTCCGCATCAGCGAGGCGCCGTCCTACGCATTGCCGGTCCTGACCTACGACAGCCTGTCGAAAGGCAGCGCCGCCTACCGCGCGCTCGCCCGCGAAGTGCTGAAACGCCACGCCTGATAGGGAGCCGAAGATGAGCGACAAGAAACCCGACCGCCGCGGACTGGGGCGGGGGCTTTCGGCCCTCATGGCCGACGTCGGCGCCGATATGACCGGCCGGCCGGACCAGGCCTCGGCGCCGCCGCGGCGTCCCGACCATGTCGTGCCAATCGAGCGGATCGCGCCCAACCCGAACCAGCCGCGTCGGGATTTTCCGGCCGAAGCGCTGCAGGAACTCGCGGCGTCTCTGAAGGAAAAGGGCGTCATCCAGCCGCTGATCGTCCGGGATCACCCAACAAAATCAAACTATTACGAGATCGTGGCCGGTGAACGTCGCTGGCGCGCGGCCCAGATCGCCCAACTCCATGAACTGCCGGTCGTGGTCCGCCAGGTGACGGATTCCGAACTTCTGGAGCTTGCCATCATCGAAAACATCCAGCGCGCCGACCTCAACCCGGTCGAAGAGGCGCTGGGCTACAAGGCGCTGATGGACCGCTTCGGCCATACGCAGGAAAAGCTGGCCGAGGCACTGTCGAAAAGCCGCAGTCATATCGCCAACCTCCTCCGGCTTCTGAACCTGCCGGACCAGGTCCTCGCCTGGCTGCGCGAGGGGCGGCTGACCGCCGGCCATGCCCGCACGCTGGTAACGGCGGATGACCCGACGGGCCTTGCGCGACAGATCATGGACCAGGGCCTGTCGGTGCGTGAGGCCGAGCGCCTGACGCAGAAGGCGCCGGGCAAAAAGCGTGTCTCTTCCAGCCAAAACCGCGCGGAGAAGGACGCCGATACCCGTATTCTGGAACAGGACCTGTCCTCGGCGCTGGGGCTGCCGGTCCTCGTCGATCACCAGGGCCTCGATGGCGGCCGCGTGACCATCACCTACCGGACGCTGCAGCAGCTGGACGACATCTGCCAGCTTCTGTCGCAAAACCGCTGAGCGTCAGTCCGGCCGCGTCCAGATGAAGGCCATGACGGCGATCACGCAGATCACCTGAAAGGCGATCACGGCGGAGCTGAAGCCCAGGATCGCCGAAATGACGGGCGCAGCCAGTGACGACAGGGTCGAGATCCACTTCACCCGCCGCGGTATCGCACCCCGTTCGCTCCAGGCATGGATCGGCGGTCCGAAGATATTGTGCGTCAGCAGCCAATTGTGCAGCCGGGGCGAACTTTGGCTGAAGCAGAAGGCGGCGGCGAGCATGAAGGGCACGGTCGGCAGGAAGGGCAGGAACAGCCCGATGGCCCCGATCACCACGAACGCCAGTCCGAAGAAGATCCAGAGGGGCCGCATCATGCCAGAAGCTCCCGCAAGAGCGCATTGAGAAGCGGCATCCCGGCCTTCGTCGCGCGAAGCCGGTCCCCGGTCGCCTCCATGAGCCCCAGATCCACAAGCGGCGCAACCTTCGCTTCGGCAAGCGGCGCCCCGGCCAGGTCGCGGTAGCGCGCAAGCGAGATGCCCTCGGCCAGGCGCAGGCCCATCATCAGAAATTCCGCCCCCCGGTCGCCATCCTGAACCCGCTCGCGTGGCGCCTCGCCAGAGCTCTCAGCCTCGACCCTCCGCAGCCAGTCGCCGGGCGCCTTCGGCGCCTCGGTCGCCCAGCGCTGGCCGCCGATCGTCAGCCGGCCATGTGCGCCGGGACCGATCCCCACATAATCCCCGGCCCGCCAATAGGTCAGGTTGTGGCGGCTTTCCGACCCCGTTTTGGCATGGTTAGACACTTCATAGGCCGTCATGCCCGCGGCATCGCAGAGGTCCTGGGTCAAGGAATACATATCTGCGGACCGGTCCTCATCGGGCAATCCACGCAGATGACCGGCCGCGGCGCGTGCACCAAAGACCGTGCCGTCCTCGATCGTCAGCTGGTAGAGCGAGAAGTGATCGACCGCCATGGCGAGCGCCTCGCGCAGCTCGCGCTCCCAGTCCTCGGGCGTCTGGTCCTGACGGGCGTAGATCAGATCGAAGCTCACCCGCGAAAAGGCGTCACGCGCGATGTCGAAGGCCCGCCGCGCCTCTGCCGACGTGTGCATCCGCCCGAGCCGTTGCAGGTCGCGGTCGTTCAGCGCCTGGACGCCCATCGACAGCCGGTTCACCCCGGCCTGTCCATAGGCCCGGAACCGCCCCGCCTCGACCGAGGTCGGATTGGCCTCGAGCGTCACCTCGAGGTCATTGGCAATCCGCCAACGTGCACGCACCCTGTCGAGGATCGCCGCGACCGTCTCCGGCTCCATCAGGGACGGGGTGCCACCGCCGAAAAAGACGGATCCCAACACCCGGTCCCCCGTCTCGGCCGCGGCCCGGTCCAGTTCGGACAGGTAGGCGCGGGTCCAGCGGGGCTGGTCCACAGACGCGGCCACATGGCTGTTGAAGTCGCAATAGGGGCATTTCGACGCGCAGAAGGGCCAATGGAAGTACAGGGCAAAACCGCCCTGCCGCCAGTCCTCTGCCGCCCCGTCCGTCACGCCCGTCCGCTCCACCGCCATTGAGAAGCCGCCTCACCCCCGGTAAGACGGCAGAAAACCCGCCAAGGATCCCGCAATGGCCCAGAAGACCCGCGTCACCCCGGAAGAGGCCTTGGCCTACCATCTTTCCCCCACGCCCGGAAAGTACGAGATCAACGCGTCAAAGCCGATGGCCACGCAGCGCGACCTGTCGCTGGCCTATTCGCCGGGTGTCGCCGTGCCGGTTGAGGCGATCGCCGAGCGGCCCGAGACGGCCTATGACTATACGACCAAGGGCAACATGGTCGCCGTCATTTCGAACGGCACCGCGATCCTCGGGCTGGGCAACCTCGGCGCGCTGGCCTCGAAGCCGGTGATGGAAGGGAAAGCCGTCCTCTTCAAGCGCTTCGCCGACGTGAACGCCATCGACATCGAGCTGGATACCGAGGATCCCGAAGAAATCATCCAGGCCGTCCGCCTGATGGGCCCGACCTTCGGCGGCATCAACCTCGAGGACATCAAGGCGCCGGAATGCTTCATCATCGAGCAGCGCCTGAAGGAAATCATGGACATTCCGGTGTTCCATGACGACCAGCACGGCACGGCGGTGATCTGTGCGGCGGGTCTCATCAATGCGCTGGAGCTTTCAGGCAAGAAGATCGGCGAGGTGAAGATCGTCCTCAACGGCGCCGGCGCGGCGGGAATCGCCTGCCTCGAGCTTCTGAAGGCCATGGGCGCGGCCCATGACAATTGCATCATGTGCGACACCAAGGGAGTGATCTGGCAGGGCCGGACCGAGGGGATGAACCAGTGGAAGTCCGCCCATGCCGCGCGGACCGAGGCCCGGACGCTGGACGATGCGATGCGGGGTGCGGACGTGTTCCTGGGCGTTTCGGCCAAGGGCGCCGTGACACCCGAAATGGTCGCGTCGATGGCTCCGAACCCGGTCATCTTCGCCATGGCGAACCCCGACCCGGAAATCACGCCGGAAGAGGCGCATGCCGTGCGGCCCGATGCGATCGTGGCGACGGGCCGGTCGGATTATCCCAACCAGGTCAACAATGTCCTCGGTTTTCCCTACCTGTTCCGGGGCGCGCTCGACATCCATGCCCGCGCGATCAATGACGAGATGAAGATCGCCTGTGCCGAAGCGCTGGCAAAGCTCGCGCGCGAGGATGTGCCGGACGAGGTGGCGATGGCCTATGGCCGGAAACTGTCCTTCGGCCGCGACTATATCATCCCGACGCCGTTCGATCCGCGCCTGATCCATGTCATCCCGCCCGCCGTGGCGCGCGCAGGCATGAAGACCGGCGCCGCGCGGCGGCCCATCGTCGACATGGCGGGCTATGAGCTGGCGCTCAAGGCGCGCATGGACCCGACGGCGACGATCCTGCAGGGCATCCATGCGCGGGCGCGGATGGCACAGGCGCGGATGCTGTTTGCGGAAGGCGACGACATCCGCGTCCTCAAGGCCGCGCTCGCCTATCAGCGGGCGGGCCTGGGCAGGGCGATGGTGGTCGGGCGAGAGCCGGATGTGCGGGAAAAGCTTGCGGCAGAAGGACTTGGGGATGCCGTGCGCGAGCTTGAGGTGGTGAATGCCGCCAATACGCGGCACCTGCAGGCCTACAAGGATTTCCTTTACGCGCGGCTCCAGCGGCAGGGCTATGATGCGCAGGACGTGCACCGGCTCGCGGCGCGCGACCGGCATGTCTTTTCGGCGCTGATGCTCGCCCATGGCCATGCGGACGGGCTGGTGACGGGGGCGACGCGCAAGTCGGCCCATGTGCTCGAGCTCATCAACCATGTCTTTGACGCGCGGGCCTCGGACGGGGCGGTCGGGATCACGGCCATCGTCCACAAGGGGCGGATCGTCCTCATCGGCGATACGCTGGTGCATGAATGGCCCGACGAAGAGGATCTGGCCGACATTGCCGAGAGGGGGGCGCATGTCGCGCGCGGGCTGGGGATCGACCCGCGGGTGGCGTTTCTGTCCTTCTCGACCTTCGGCTATCCCGTTTCCGAACGGGCGACAAAGATGCACCAGGCGCCGAAGGCGCTGGACCGGCGCGGCGTCGATTTCGAGTATGAGGGCGAGATGACGGTGGATGTGGCGCTCAATCCCGAACAGATGGCGCACTATCCCTTCTGCCGCCTGTCGGGTCCCGCGAATGTGCTGGTCGTCCCGGCGCGGCATTCGGCCTCGATCTCGGTCAAGCTGATGCAGGAGATGGCGGGCGCGACGGTGATCGGGCCGATTCTGACCGGCGTCGACAGCCCGATCCAGATTTGTTCGACCGGATCGACGGTCAACGACATCCTGAACATGGCCGTCATCGCGGCCTGCAAGCTGGGCCAGACCGCCTGAGACTATTCGACGAAGGCGGCCTTCGGACCCCAGAGCGCCTTGACGCGGTCGTCGCGGCCGCAGGCCTGACGGTAGAACTGATAGGCCGAAGATTGCTCTTTCGGGCCGCGGCGGGTCCAGACGATGTTGGTGCCGCGCCAGTAGTTCTGATGGTAGGCCTCGGCCGGCCAGAAGTGCTGGGCGGGCAGGACCGGGGTGGCAACCGGCTGGCCGAGGTCGGTTGCGGCCTGGGCGACCGCCGCCTTCGCCGTTGCGGTCTGGTCGGGGCCGTCGGCAAAGATTGCCGAGCGGTAGGACGGCCCCCGGTCGCAGAACTGGCCGTCCGCATCAACCACGTCGGTCGAATGCAGGAACAGGTCGACCAGTTTGGCGTAGCTGACCTTGGCCGGGTCAAAGGTGATCTCGACCGATTCGTAATGGCCTGTGGTTTCCGAGGTCACATCCTCGTAGGTCGGATTGTCGAGCGTGCCGCCGGTGTAACCGCTGACCACGTCGCTGACGCCCGGCACATGCTCGAAGTTCGATTCGACGCACCAGAAGCAGCCCCCGGCGAAGATGGCGGTGTCGGCCCGCGCGGGCGCCGACAGGGCCAGTGCGGCGATCAGGGCGAAAAGGGCGCGAATGAGTGTGGGGGCCATGGGTCTGGTGCCTCGATGCGAAAGGGTCGCACCGAAGCTGAAGACTTGTGCGTCCCCGTGCAAATCAGCTTTGCGTGACCGCTCCGGCCTTAGCGTGCCTTGCGGCGGGCATTCCGGGCGGCGATCAGCTTCAGGCGCAGCGCGTTCAGGCGGATGAAGCCCTCGGCGTCCTTCTGGTCATAGGCGCCCGCGTCTTCCTCGAACGTCACATGCTTTTCGGAATAAAGCGACTCGTCGGACCAGCGGGCAACAGTGCGGGCCGCACCCTTGTAGAGCTTCAGCCGCACCGTGCCCGAGACATGTTCCTGGCTCTTGTCGATCAGCGCCTGCAGCATCTCGCGTTCGGGGCTGAACCAGAAGCCGTTGTAGATCAGCTCGGCATAGCGCGGCATGATCGAATCCTTCAGGTGTCCCGCGCCTGCATCCAGCGTGATCTGTTCGATGCCGCGATGCGCCTCCAGCAGGATGGTGCCGCCGGGGGTTTCGTAAAGCCCGCGGGACTTCATGCCGACGAAGCGGTTTTCCACCAGGTCCAGAAGGCCGATGCCGTGGCGGCCGCCGATGTCGTTCAGGCGCGCGAGGATGGTTGCGGGTGACAGGCGCTCGCCGTTGATGGAGACGGCATCGCCCCTTTCGAAGCTGATCTCGATATATTCGGCGGTGTCGGGCGCCTGTTCGACCGGCACCACGCGCTGATAGACGAACTCGGGCGCCTCTTCAGCCGGGTTTTCCAGGACCTTGCCTTCGGAAGAGGTGTGCAGAAGGTTCGCGTCAACCGAGAAGGGCGCCTCGCCGCGCTTGTCCTTGGCGATCGGGATCTGGTTGGCCTCGGCGAACTCCAGAAGGCGGGTGCGGCTGGTCAGGTCCCAAAGCCGCCAGGGGGCGATGACGCGGATCGCGGGGTCGAGGGCGGCGGCCGACAGTTCGAACCGGACCTGGTCGTTGCCTTTGCCGGTCGCGCCATGGGCCACGGCGTCGGCGCCGGTTTCATGGGCGATGCGCACAAGGTGCTGGCTGATGAGCGGCCGCGCGATCGAGGTTCCCAGAAGGTAGAGCCCTTCGTAAAGCGCGTTGGCGCGGAACATCGGGAAGACGAAGTCGCGCACGAATTCCTCGCGCACGTCGACCATGTGGATGTTTTCCGGCTTGATGCCCAAGAGAAGCGCCTTCTGCCGCGCAGGCTCCAGCTCTTCGCCCTGGCCGAGGTCGGCGGTGAAGGTCACGACCTCGCAGCCATATTCGCTTTGCAGCCACTTCAGGATGATCGAGGTGTCGAGGCCCCCGGAGTAGGCAAGAACGACCTTCTTCGGTGCGGATTTCGGGCTGGACAAGGCGGCGCTCCTTCCTCGGGCTTTCTGGCCTCGGTTCTTGTGCGCGGCCGGTCGGGTCCGCGCTTAGCCGAGAACGGACGCTGGGGCAAGGACGGGCCCGCCGCCAGCGGGCCCGGCACCCGTCAACCGTCGAAGGCCACGTCGCCGGTCTGGCCGTCAAGGGAGTTGCCGACCTGGGGCAGGCCCAGGTTCAGGCGGCGGCTGTGGCGGACGGACTTGACGCGCTCGCGCGGGGCCTCGTCGGGGCGGTGTGCCTGGGCGGCGAAACGGACAAGCGTGCCGCCGCCGCCGGCCGGGCTGATGGTGCAGAGGACCGGGCCAGCGCCGTCCGCGCGTTCGATTTCGGCGGTCCAGGCGCTGCGGTCCTGCGGTGACAGGACGAAGTCGCGCAGTTCGGTCCAGACCGGGTTCGGCAGGGTGCGCGCCTGCCAGTGGCGCAGCGCCTCGAAGATGTTAACGGTGCCGAGCGTCGCCGAAGGGTCGAGGTCCCAGAGGCTGGCGAAGGCGCGGTTCGACATGATGAGGTCGCCGGTGTGGGAGAAGACGCAGAGTGCTTCGTCCAGCGCGTCGATCACCGACTGGCCAAGCTGGATTTCGGACCGGAAGCGGCGGGTCAGGGACACTTCGGCCGAAATATCCTCGATCAGGAAGGCGAGCGCCCCGTCGGGGTGCGGGCGGCCGGTGACCCGGTAGGTCTGGCCGGTGGCCAGCGTCCAGGTCTCTTCATAGGCGCCGGCGGCTGCGGCGCTTTCGAGTTCGGTGATCTGGCGGCGCCAGCTGGCATAATCCTTGGGCTCGGGCAGGATTCGCGCCTCGCGCAGGCGGTCGAGGAACGAGTGCAGCGAGGGTCGGCCCGACAGGAAGTCGATCTGCAGCGTCGACAGGTCGGTCAGCGCGGGGTTGAAGAGCGCAAGCCGCCGTTCGCGGTCGAAGATCGCAAGGCCGACCGACAGGTGGGCGAAGGTCTTGCTGAGCGTCTGCACGAATTCCTTCAGCGAGCCTTCGGTGCGGACCAGCGCGTCGGCGGGAAGCGCGACATGCAGGCGGCCGCCGGGCAGGTCGGTCGAATGGCAGTCGAACCAGCGGCCAAGGGGGGCGACGGGGTGCGGCAGGCTCAGCCGGCGGGTCGCCGCGCCGTGGGGGCTCGCGTCGACGCCGAAGACCTGGGGCAGGGGCCAGACCGACACCGGGCCGTGGGTGGCTTCGACGATGTCGAGGTAGCCGCGATTGGCCCAGACAACCTCTCCGTCCGGGGTGGTGCGCCAGATGGGCATGGCAAGTTCGCCGAGCGTTTCGCGCAGATCGCCGAGCTCCTGTTCCTGAGCCCGGACGCTCAGGCTGTCCAGAAGGACGGCCTGGCCTTCCTGGGCCAGATCCTCGATCGCGAAGCGCAGGCCGGCGCCGGTGCCTTCGATCCGCAGCCGCAGATCGTTTTCGCGGTCCGAGGTCAGGTAGATTTCCTCGTTCGCCATAACGCTTTCGACGTCTTCGGCAAGGGTCGGAAAGCGGGGGGCGAGGTAGGCCATCAGCCGGTCCCAGTCGCTGTCGGCGCCGCCGAGCGACAGAAGGAGCCGGCGCGCAGGCAGCGTCGCGTCTATCAGGTCGCGCCCTTCGAAGAGGAAGATCGTCGGGTCGAGCGCGCCTGCCGCCGTTGCCTTGGGCGAGGCAGCCCGTGGCCGGTCAATGAGCGAGAGGCAAAGAAGTGCCAGGAAACCCGCCGCCAGCGAGGCCGCTGCAAAAAGAAGAGCCGAGGACAGCATCTGCGAACCCGTTCGTTAACCCATCTGCACCCTTTTCACCGCAAATGGTTAACGGCTGTTTAAGGCCCGTCGCCCGCCGGGGGATTTTCGCCGAGGCCCTCTGGCCGATCGACGGCCAGGTCGGCGCGCGACCAGCTCAGCCGGGCCGAGGCGCCGCCCCGGACCGGGCGCTCGTCCTCGGCCAGGAAGGGGTCGGAGAGGTTGGCCATGGTCAGTTCTGCGCCGGTCCGTTCCAGCAGCGTCTTGGCGATAAAGAGGCCAAGCCCCATCCCCTCATAGCCCGCGCGGTCGCTCGATGGGTCGGGACGGCCGCGCAGGAAGGGCATGCCGATCCGGGCAAGGGTCTTGGGGCTGAAGCCGGGACCGTCGTCGTCGATCTGCACGGTCAGTTCGTGCGCGGTCCAGCCGTAGTCGATCCAGACCTCGGCCGTCGCGAAATCGACGGCGTTCTGGACCAGGTTCCTCAGGCCATGGATCAGCTCGGGGCGGCGCGCGATGGTCGGCTCCGGCCCGGACAGGCTGGGCAGGGGGTTGATCGTCAGGCGGATGCCGCGGTGGGCGTGGGGCTCTGCCGCCTCGGCCAGGACGGCGCCGAGGGGGGCGGCGCGCAGGTGCAGGTCGTCCTTGCCCGCCCGGCCCATGGCCCGCAGGATATCGCGGCAGCGGTCGGCCTGATCGCGGATCAGGCGCGCGTCATCTTGTAGCGCGGGCTGGCCGTCCAGGTCGTCGATCAGCTCGGCGCTGGTCAGCTTGATGGTGGCCAGGGGCGTCCCAAGCTCGTGCGCGGTCGCGGCGACGACGCCGGTCAGGGCGCTCAGCCTCTGTTCGCGGCCAAGAGCCATTTGCGTGGCCAGAAGCGCGCGGTCCATGCGCGCGATTTCGGAACTGACCAGGAAGGCATACAGCGCGAGGAAAAGGACGCCGACGATGATGGCGATGGCAAAGCCGTTCGTGAGTTCCGGCGGGGCGGCGAGGGGGACGCCGGAATGGGTCAGGGGCGGGGCGCCGGAAAAGCGCAAGATCAGCACCAGCGCGATGGTCAGGGCCGCGAGCATGACCGTCGCCCGCCGGTCGAGCGTGGTCGCGGCGATGGTCGCGGGCGCCAGAAGCAGAAGCGCAAAGGGATTGTTCAGCCCCCCGGTCACGCCCAGAAGGGCCGCGAGCTGCAGGCCGTCAAAGGACAGGATCACGACGGCGGCCCGGCGCGACAGATGGCGCCCTTTCGCAAGGACCACCTCCGACAGAAGGTTTGCCAGGATCAGCGTGCCGACTATCAGAAGTGCCGGAAGGACCGGCAGGCTGACGTGAAACAGCGTGATCGCCGCCGCGATCGTCACCAGTTGGCCCACCGCCGCCATCCAGCGCAGCAGGACCAGCGTGCCCGGCCGGATCCAGCTTGCGCGGCGCTCCGGCGTTCCCAGTCGGTCGAGGCTGTCGGCGGACATGTCGCACCTGTCTGGTTGTCTTGTCCGGTTGTCTTGGGCCGGCAGAGGTGATTGATAGACGCCACCCGATCAGCCTACAACCGACAGAGCCAAGGAGCCTGCCATGCCCCTTTCCCGCGCGCGTATCGCCCTTGCCGCCGGCGCGGCCCTGGTGGTCGGGCTGGCCGCGACCTATGCCCTGACGCGCAAGGATGCCGCACAGGCCTTCGCGGCCTGCGGTGCGGGGCAGGTCATGGGCGGCGCGTCGGCGATCGGTGGCCCCTTCACGCTGACCAACCAGGACGGAAAGGTCGTGACGGACAAGGATGTGCTGACGAAGCCGTCGCTCGTCTATTTCGGATATACGAGTTGCCCGGATGTGTGCCCGGCGGATGTGGGGCGCAATGTGAATGCGGTCGACATTCTGGAAGAGGAATATGGCCAGGACGTCACGCCGGTTTTCATTACGGTCGATCCGGCCCGCGACAAGCCCGAGGTGCTCAAGGAATGGGCGAGCTATATGCACCCCAAGCTTGTGGGGCTGACGGGAACGCCGGACCAGATCCGCAAGGCCGCGCTGGCCTACAAGGTCTATTACAAGGTGCCGGACCCGATTCCGGGGCCGGAATATGAAGTGGATCACACGGTCCAGACATATCTGATGTTGCCAGGGGTCGGGTTTGCCGATTTCTATGGCCGGGAAGCAACGGCGGACGATATTGCCAAGCGCGCCTCCTGCCTGATCGAAGCGGCGGCGAAGCTGAAATAGAGGGGAAGGGCGGACAGATGACCGGCAAGGAGCCCTCCGCGCATTCGACGGGACACCCGGATCCGGGGCCGGACGCAACTCTTCTTCTGGTAGATGACGATGCCCCGTTTGTCGCGCGTCTGGCGCGCGCAATGGAAAAGCGCGGCTTTCTGCCGGAAACGGCCGGGACGGTCGCGGCCGGACGCGCAGCCGCTTTGGCGCGCCCGCCGGCCTATGCGGTCGTCGACCTGAGGCTAGAGGATGGCAATGGCTTGCAGGTGGTCGAGGCGCTGCGCGAGGCGCGCGCCGATTGCCGGGTGGTGATTCTGACCGGCTATGGTGCGATTGCGACGGCGGTCGCGGCGGTGAAGATCGGCGCGATCGACTATCTGGCCAAGCCAGCCGACGCGGATGATATCGTGAATGCGCTTCTGTCGACGGGCGGCGCGTCGCCGCCGCCGGACAATCCGATGTCGGCGGACCGGGTGCGCTGGGAACATATCCAGCGCGTCTATGAATTGTGCGAACGCAACGTTTCGGAAACGGCGCGGCGGCTCAATATGCACCGCCGCACCCTGCAACGCATTCTTGCGAAAAAGAGCCCGAAATAGGCAGAAATCATTTTTTTATTGCTTATTTTTGAAATCGGGCGCGATAAGGCCTTCCACCATCATTGATGAGGATGAAATGGTCGACAATCTGGACAGTATGTCGCTCGAGCATCTGAAGGAGCTGAAGGGCCGGGTCGACCGGGCCATCTCCAGCTTCGTCGATCGCAAGCGCAAGGCGGCGCGCGCGGCCATCGAGGAGCAGGCACGCTCGCTGGGTTTTTCGCTGAGTGAACTGGTTGATGCACCCGTTGGCCGGTCGGCCGGCCGGGCGCGCAAGACGGGCGAGCCGAAATTTGCCAACCCTGCCAATCCGTCGCAGACCTGGACCGGCCGCGGCCGCAAGCCGGGTTGGGTCGTGGATGCGCTGAAGGCTGGCAAGTCCATCGACAGCCTGGCGATCAAGTAACCCGTCGGGGCCAGGCCCAATGGTAAAACGCGGCTCCGGGTCCTTACCCGGAGCCGCGTTCATTTTGTCGCCTGATGACTTTACGGGGTGCCGATGCCGGCAGCCGTCGCGGTCGACAGGTTGATATAGTCGAGCGCCCGGTTGCGGGTCGCCGACGCAAGGCCAGAGCGCGCATCGAGAAGCGCGCGTTCGGCATCGAGGACCGACAGGAAGGTGCCGCCGCCGATCTCGTAGCTCGACCGGGCCAGTTCGACGGTCTCTTGCGAAATGGACAGGAGCCGCTGCGAGGCCGCCATGCTTTGTGCATCGCGCTGGTAGGCCGCGAGCGAGCTCTGGATTTCCTCGACCGCGCCGCGAACGGCCAGCTGCCAGGCGAGGTTCGCCTGCCGGGCGCGGCTTTCGGCGGCCGTAAAGCTGGCCTGACGCGCCCCGCCCGCGAAGATCGGCAGGTCGATCGAGGGACCGAAGGACCAGGTCTTGCCGGCCGACGCCCCAGCGAGCGAGGTCGAAGTGATGGCACCCGTGAGCGACAGGGACGGGAAAAGCTCGGCCCATGCCACGCCGACGTTGGCCGAGGCGGCCGCGAGCGCACGCTCGGCCGCGATCACGTCGGGACGGTTGCGCACCACGTCGGCCGGCACGCCGACCGAGGCCTTGAAGCGCGGCGAAGGCTGGCCCGCGCCCTTCGCGAGCATCGGCCCGAGCGTCGTGGTCGGGATGCCGGTCAGCGTCGCCAGCCGGTTGAGCGAAGCGGAATAGCCCGTCTCGAACGCGGGAAGCTGGGCTTCGGCCACGGCGACCAGCTGGTCGGCCTGAAGCGTGTCGAGCTTGGTCGCGGCGCCGCTTTCGAGCGACGAGCGGATCAGGTCGCGGGTCTTCACCCGGCTCGCGATCGAGGCGCGGGTCAGCGCCATGCTCTGCTGGTAGTAGCGCAGGTCGGTATAGGCCTGCGCGACCGAGCCGGACATGGCGATGCGCGCCGAATCGGCCGAGGCATAGGCGGCGTCGAGCTGCGCGAGCGCGGCGGCCCGGCCGGACTGCACCTTGCCGAACAGGTCAAGAAGCCAGCCGGCGTTGGCCGAGCGGCTGTCGATCGTGGTCGTGCCCGCGCCGGTGCGGTCGCCCCGCCCGTCGAAGTAGGACCCGCTGATCTGTGGCATGAAGCCCGCGTTTGCGCCCGCGACGCCGGCGCGCGCCTCTTCGATCCGCTCGACCGCCTGAAGGACGCTCAGGTTCTGCGACAGGCCGGCCGCAATCAGGCGGTTCAGGGTCGGGTCCTGGAAGGCTGTCCACCAGGCGCGCGACGCCGTGACACGGCCAACGCCCTGCGAGCCGGCAAAGACCGCCGGAACGTTCGGCGAGGGGGCAAGATAGGCCTTCGGACCGACGCAGGCTGCCAGAAGGGGGGCTGCGGCGAGAAGGGCAAGGGAACGAGCGCGGTTCATGTGCGGAACACCCGGTAATTTCATGGGATGACCAAACGGTCAGCAAGGTTGACGTCAGAAGCCCGAACAGCCCCGGTCTGACGAGCGCCTGGCAGCGGGGCTCCGACAAGATCGCGACTGCGCCGAACATGGCCGCGGCGGCGGTCAGAAGGATCGGCTTGACTGTGGATAGTTCGGTTCGCGGCCGGACTGTCAACAGTGACTGCGCTTTCGCCGCGAATAAAGTCCGACAGAAGTATCTAATTTCTCACAATAATCCCTGTGAGGGCTGGCGAAACGGTCATCGCGGCGGCATCTGACGGGGCGTCACCCGTGGGGGTATAACGGGAACGAAAAGCCGGTTTGGGGGCCGAAAGCAGCTGGGTCTTGTGTGCCAGATCAGGGGCGCCACTAAATCTTCGGTTGTGGGGATTTGGTCGATCGCGGTCACGGCGTGCGGCCTGCCTGCCTGCAGCCTGCGGGTGCGGGTGTGTCAGATGCGTGACAGGATATCGGCGTGGCGGGCAACAAAGGCAGCGCGGCAGTCACGGGGCGGGCGCAGCACCAGGCTCAGGTCCGAGAGGCCGGCAGGGGGCGGGCCACCGAAGAAGCGGTCGGCCTCGGTCCGGGTGAAGCCCGCGATCTCGGTCGCCTCGAACCAGGCGGAAATCCGGTCGGCGCGCTTGATCTCTTTCTTGATCGGCACGGGCAGGGCGGCGGGCAGGCCGAAGCGCAAATGAACGGCGGCCGTCAGCCGGTCGTCAAGCTGGCCATAGCCCATGCCTATCGCCGCCTTGACCGGGCTGATCATGTCGCCCAGCACATATTCCGGCGCGTCGTGCAGCAAGGCGGCCAGCTGCCAGCGTGCGCCGATACCGGGGTTCAGCCGGTCGAAGATCTGTTCGACCAGAAGCGAATGCTCCGCCACCGAATAGGGCCAGTCGCCCCGCGTCTGCCCGTTCCATCGCGCGACGAAGGACAGGCCGTGGGCGATGTCCTCGATCTCGATGTCGACGGGGGTGGGGTCCAGAAGGTCAAGGCGGCGGCCCGAAAGCATCCGTTGCCAGGCGCGGGGGGCGGGGCGTTTCGACATGGAGTTCCTTGTGGACGGCAGGCTGCGCGCGATGGTGCCCGATCCGTCCGGGGAACATCAAGCGGGCGGTTTCGAGCCGCCTCGGCCCTACGATTGCCGATGTGCGCAGGCAGTGCTATGCACCCCGGACCCTTTTTCGCAGGAGCCTTTCATGGCCGATTACATCGTCAAGGACATTGCGCTCGCCGATTTCGGCCGCAAGGAGCTGGACATCGCCGAAACCGAAATGCCGGGCCTGATGGCGCTGCGTGAAGAGTTCGGCGCGTCGAAGCCCCTGAAGGGCGCGCGGATCGCGGGCTCGTTGCACATGACGATCCAGACGGCGGTCCTGATCGAGACGCTGGTGGCGCTTGGCGCCGAAGTGCGCTGGGCCTCGTGCAACATCTTCTCGACCCAGGATCATGCGGCGGCGGCGATCGCCAAGGCGGGCATCCCGGTCTTTGCGACCAAGGGCGAGACGCTGGCGGATTACTGGGCCTATACCGACAAGATCTTCCAGTTCGGCGGTGAAGGCGGCACCTGCAACATGATCCTCGACGATGGCGGGGATGCGACGCTTTACATCCTGATGGGTGCGCGGGTCGAGGCGGGGGAAACCGGCCTGATCGAGGTTCCGACGAGCGAGGAAGAGGTTTGCCTCTTCAACCAGATCAAGGCGCGGTTGAAGGCCAGCCCCGGCTGGTTCACCAAGCAGCGCGCCGCGATCAAGGGCGTGAGCGAGGAAACGACGACGGGCGTGCACCGGCTTTACGACCTGCACAAGCGGGGCCAGCTGCCCTTCCCGGCGATCAACGTGAACGACTCGGTCACCAAGTCGAAATTCGACAACAAGTATGGCTGCAAGGAATCGCTGGTCGACGGAATCCGCCGCGCCACCGACACGATGATGGCCGGCAAGGTCGCCGTGGTCTGCGGCTATGGCGACGTGGGCAAGGGCTCTGCCGCCTCGCTGCGGGGCGCGGGTGCGCGGGTGAAGGTCACGGAAGTCGACCCGATCTGCGCGCTTCAGGCGGCGATGGACGGCTATGAGGTCACCATCCTGGAAGACGAGGTGCCGACGGCCGACATCTTCATCACCACGACCGGCAACAAGGACGTGATCCGCATCGAGCATATGCGCGGGATGAAGAACATGGCCATCGTCGGCAACATCGGCCATTTCGACAACGAAATTCAGGTGGCGAGCCTGCGCAACCACAAGTGGACCAACATCAAGGACCAGGTCGACATGATCGAGATGCCCTCGGGCAACAAGATCATCCTTCTGTCGGAAGGGCGGCTTCTGAACCTTGGCAATGCGACGGGCCATCCGTCCTTCGTCATGTCGGCCAGCTTCACCAATCAGGTGCTGGCGCAGATCGAGCTTTGGACCAAGGGCAAGGATTATGCGCCCGGCGTCTATATCCTGCCCAAGCACCTGGACGAGAAGGTTGCGCGCCTGCACCTGAAGCGGATCGGCGTCCGGCTGACGGAATTGCGCAAGGATCAGGCGGACTACATCGGCGTGACCGTCGAAGGTCCTTATAAATCAGACCATTACCGCTACTGAGCCAAAAGGCTTGGATTTGCGGGGACTGGGGGGCTATCTTTCCCCTTGAGGCTGGCCCGGCGCGCGGGCTAGCCCCCTGTCATATTGCCAAGCTGGAGTTGGACATGGGAAAGAGAGACGATCTGATCGCCAAGTACGCCGACGATCTGAAGACGAAACTGAAAGTCACGCCGGACATGGCCCTTCTGACGAAGGTCACGATCGGCTGCGGGCCGTCGATCTATGATCGCGACAGCGCCACGATCGCGGCGTCGAGCGCCACCGAGCTCGAGACGGTCAAGAACAACTTCCTGGTCAAGAAGCTTGGCCTGAAGGACGGGCCAGAGCTGATGGCGGCGATCAACGCGGTCATGGACGCCTATGGCAAGTCCGAGCGGCAGAAGTTCCGGGCCGTGGTCTACTACATGCTGACCAAGCATTTCGGCAAGGAAAAGGTCTACGCCTGAGTCAGGCGGGCCCTGACTTAGGCGGGGCTTTAGACAAGTTTTCAGGACTAATTTCTTGCGCAGACCGGCCGGTTTCAGGCATGGTCTGCGCAAGGGCCAGGATGGCCGAGATCAGTTGTCACGGTGGTGCAGGGGTGCACCGGGGTGGCGAAGGGTCCCGGTCATGCGGCCGGGACCCTTCGTTTTTTCCCGAACCTTTGTTCCTCAGGCCTTCGCGTCCAGACCGCCCAACGCGCGGATCAGGCGCCATTCCTCTGCGCTGACCGGCTGGACCGACAGGCGCGAGTTGTTCACCAGCACCATCGCGGCCAGGCGGGGGTCGTTCTTGATCTCTTCCAGCGTCACCGGGCGCAGCATCGGCTCGATCGCGCGGATATGGACGCAGTCCCAGCGCGGATCATCGGTCGTGCTGTCGTGCGCGCTTTCGGCCGATACCTCGACCACGCCGACGACGGCCTTACCGATGTTGGAATGGTAGAAGAAGCCCTGGTCGCCGACCTTCATCGCCCGCATGTTGTTGCGGGCCTGGTAATTGCGGACGCCGTGCCATTCCTCGCCCTGCGCGCCCTTCGCCACCTGCTCGTCCCAGGACCAGGTGTCGGGCTCGGACTTGAAAAGCCAGTATGCCATCAGCCGATCACCTTCTTCCATTCGATCACTTCGACGCTCTGGAATAGCCCAGCATGCGCATAGGGGTCGTCACGGGTCCAGGCCAGCGCCTGATCCGCGCTGTCGGCCTTCAGGATGACCAGCGAGCCCGCCATCTGGCCGCCTTCGATCAGGGGGCCGGCCATGTCGACGATGCCGGTCTTCTGAATGTAGGCCAGATGCGCCTCGCGGGTGGCCTTGCGGATATCGAGCGCGCCGGGTTTGTCGCGGCAGATGACGGCGAACAGCATGGTCATTCCTTCTTCAGGGGTCGGGACATCAGCGCCGCGACGGCTTCGGGCACGCCGACCTGGCCGGCGACAAGGCGCGAGACCATGGTCGAGACGGGCAGGTCGATCCCGGCCTTGTCGGCCAGGTCCGTGACGGCGCGGGCGGTTGCGGCGCCCTCGACCGTGATGGTGCCATCCCAGGGCGCGCCTTGGCCCAGAGCGCGGCCGTAGCGGAAATTGCGCGACTGGTCGGAGGTGCAGGTCAGGACCAGGTCGCCCAGGCCCGAAAGCCCCGCGAGCGTTTCGGCCTGCGCGCCGAGGTGTAGCGCGAGCCGTGTCAACTCGGCAAAGCCGCGGGTGATGAGGGCGGCGCGGGCGCTGTCGCCGAGGCCTGCGCCGCTCACGACCCCGGCGCCGATCGCGATGACGTTCTTCAGCGCGCCGCCGAGTTCGGCCCCGGTCACGTCCGTGGTGCGGTAGAGCCGGAGCGTCGGGGTCGAAAGCGCCCCTTGCAGCCGGATGCCCTGTGCTTCGTCGGCGCAGGCGAGCGTGAGTGCGGTCGGCAGGCCGCGGGCGATGTCGGCGGCGAAACTCGGGCCGGTCAGGATGGCAGGGACATCCGAAGGGAAGGCCGCCTGCAGAAGCGCCGTCGGTCCGCGCAGGGTGGTCAGGTCGATCCCCTTGGCGCAGGCGACGACGGTCCGGGCCTTCAACGCGCCCGGGTGGTCGGCGATGACTCGGGCGACCTGCTGCATGGGAACGGCCAGCAAAACAGTGTCTATTCCATCCAGATCGGCGATATTTGCCGTCACCAAAAGGCCCTCTGGCAGTTGGATGCCGGGCAGGTGGCGGGCGTTCTGGCGGCTTGCCTGCATGTCAGCGACCTGCGCCCCGTCGCGCGCCCAGAGCCGCACGCCGGTGCCGTTCCGCGCCAGCGCGATGGCCAGCGCCGTGCCGAAGGCGCCTGCGCCAAGGACGGCGACGCTCATGCCTTGGCCCCCCGCTTGCCCGAGCCGAGCATGGGCGCCGCGCCTTCGTCCAGCGGCCAGCGGGGGCGCGCCGAAAAGGTCAGGTCGTCACGGTGGCCGAGCTGGAAGCGTTCGAGCCCGGCCCAGGCGATCATGGCGCCATTGTCGGTGCAAAGCGCGAGGGGCGGTGCGACGAAGGGCAGCGCGGCCGCCGCAGCGACGCCGGAAAGGCGGGCGCGGATCGCCGAATTGGCCGCGACGCCGCCCGCGACTGTCAGGGTGGTCAGGCCGGGCTCGATGCCCCGCGCGGCATCGAGCGCGCGGGCGGTCTTGGCCGCAAGAACGTCGGCCACCGCCGCCTGAAAGCCGGCGCAAAGGTCGGCCCGGTCGCCTTCGGTCAGGCCGCCCTTTTCCGCCACAAGCCTATCGCGCAGCCGCAGGACGGCGGTCTTGAGGCCAGAGAAGGACAGGTCGCAACCGGGCCGGTCGAGAAGCGGGCGGGGGAAGGCGAAGCGGGTCGGGTCGCCTTTCGCCGCCTCTGCCTCGACCGAGGGGCCGCCGGGCTGGGGCAGGCCGAGGATCTTCGCGGTCTTGTCGAAGGCCTCGCCGGGTGCGTCGTCGATCGTGCCGCCAAGGCGGGTGAAGCGGTCGGCGGCGTGGGCTATCAGGAACTGGCAATGACCGCCCGAGACGAGCAGCATCAGGTAGGGAAAGGCCACCCTGTCCGTCAGGCGGGGCGTCAGGGCGTGGCCCGCAAGGTGGTTGACGCCCAGCAGCGGCAGGCCGGTCGCGGCGGCGAGCGCCTTGGCGCACATGACCCCCGACAGGACCCCGCCGATCAGGCCGGGGCCGGCCGTCACCGCGATGCCGTCCAGCGCCGAAAGACTGACGCCGGCGGTGCCCAGCGCCTCTTCGACGCAAAGGTCGACACGCTCGGCATGGGCGCGGGCGGCGATTTCGGGGACCACACCGCCGAAGGGCGCGTGCAGGCTGCCTTGCCCCCTGACGACCGAGGCCAGGATGGTCGGGCCGTCCGGGCCCAGCGCCACGACCGAGGCGGCCGTGTCGTCGCAGCTGCTTTCGATGCCAAGGAAGGTGAGCGGGCGGGTCATCAGGGCCTTATCTATGGGGCAGACCGATTGCGCGGGGGATGGGGGGCAGGTAACACCGGCTTGACCCTTACACAATCCCGGCGGCCCGTTCGCTTGTCCAGTCCCGGCCCCCTGCCCATCCTGCTGACGCGCCCCGAAGCGGCGGCGAAGCGCCTTGCCGCGCAAGTCCGGGCGCGGCTCGGGGATGGGTGGCCGGTCCTCATGTCACCCCTGACAGGGGTGCGGTTCCTGGCGCCCGTGCTCGACCTTGCGGGGGTGGACGGGGTGATCTTCACCTCGGAAAACGGGGTCGAGGGGTTCGCGCGCCTGTCGGGTTGGCGGGGGGCCCTGGCCTGGTGCGTTGGCGCGCGGACGGCCGAGGCGGCGCGTGCGGCGGGATTCGAGGCGGTCGCCGGGCCGGGCGATGCGGCGGGGCTTCTGCCGATGCTGGCGGCCGAAGACGGCCCCCGGCATCCCTTCTGGGCTCGGGGCGCGCGGGTGTCGGTCGATCTGGCGCCAGAACTGGCGCCAGTTCTGGCGCGTCACGGCGTCGCGCTGCGCTCGGCGGTCGTTTACGACCGCGACCGGCTTGCCCTGTCCGCCGAGGTGCGGGCGCATCTGGCGTCCGGGGCGGGCGCGATCTGGCCGGTCTATTCCGTCGGATCGGCCGAGGATGGTCTTTCGGCGCTGGCCGGGCTGCCCCTTTCGAACCTTCGCGCCGTTGCGATCAGCGCGCCGGTCGCGGACCTTCTGGCCCCCCTCGTGCGGTCGGTCCATGTGGCCGAACGCCCCGATGCGGCGGCGATGATCGAGGCCCTGGCGACCTTCGCCCGGCGTGACGCCCGGCGTGACGGTTGAGCCGGCGCCGCCCTGAGGCTAGGGTCTGACGACGGGAGCGGAACTGGAATCGGGGGCGACCATGACGCAAGAGGGACCAGAGGCCGCAGTGGCAACCGATCCGACACCCGATACGGCGCCCGATAGTATGGCAGATAGGGTGGCCCCGCCCGCGCCCGCCCGGCGCAGTTCGCGCGGATGGTTTTTGTCGGCGGCGCTTGCGGGGGTGGTGTGCGCGGGTGCCGGCGGGGCGGCGATCTACGGGCTTGCGACGGCGCAGCCCGGCCTTTTCGGGCTGGCGCCGCAGTCCGATGACACGCAGATCACCGCGCTGAAGGCCGAAATCACCCGGCTGAGCGCCGAGGTCAAGGCGATCCCGGCGCCGGTCGCGCCAGACGGGGCGCCAGACGGGGCGGCAGTCGAGGCGCTGGGCCAGAGGCTCGATGCGGCGACGAAGGATCTGTCTGCGCGGCTCGACGGGGCGACTGAGGCGCTGACGGCGCTGACGGGGCGGGTGGCCAAGCTCGAAAGCCAGCCGGTGCAGGGGGGCGTGGCGCTTCCGGCCGATCTTGTGGCGCAGACACAGGCGGCGCAGGATCAGGCCAAGGCGGCCGAGGAGGCGGCGCGCGCGCTGCAGGTGGCGGCTGGGGCGGCGACCCGGCAGGCGGCGGTCAGCCAGATCCTTGCGGCGGTCGACAGCGGCGCCACGCTCGGTCCGGCGCTGGCGCTTCTGGAACAGTCGGGCGGCACGGTGCCGGCTGCGCTGAAGGATCAGGCAGCGGGGGTCCCGACGCTCGCATCCTTGCGCGCGGCCTTTCCTGATGCGGCACGGGCGGGGCTGTCGGCGGCGCTCGCGGCGGGTGCGCAGGGCGGCTTCTGGGCTCGCACCACGGCCTTCCTGCAAAGCCAGACCGGCGCGCGGTCGCTGACCCCGCGCGAGGGTTCGGACCCCGATGCGATCCTCAGCCGGGTCGAGGCGGCGCTTGCGGCCGACGATCTGGCGACCGTCGAGCATGAGCTGTCCGCGTTGCCCCAGCCCGCGCAGGATGCCATGGCCGATTGGCGGGCGATGGTAGCCAGGCGGGCGGGCGCGCAGGCGGCGGTTGCCAGCCTGATGAACGGGGGCTGAGCCGCGATGGTCTGGACATTCGTCAAGGTTGCCCTGTTTTTCTGCCTGATCGCGGCTCTTGCCCTTCTGTCCGGCGCGCTGGCCGCGAACGGTGGCGGGATCCGGCTTCAGGCCTTCAACTACGAATTCGTGCTTGGGCCGGTGCAGTCGGTCGTCGCGATCCTTCTGGCGCTGGTGGCGGTCTGGCTGGTCCTGCGGCTCTTGGCGCTGCTGTCGGCGCTCGTGCGCTTCTTCAATGGCGATGAGAATGCGATCAGCCGGTTTTTCGACGCGGGCAGCGACCGCAAGGGGCTGAACGCCCTGACCGACAGCATGACCGCGCTCGCCTCCGGCAATGGGACCGAGGCGATGGCGCTGGCGGCCAAGGCCGACCGCTACCTGCATCAGCCGCACCTGACGAACCTGATCTCGGCGCAGGCGGCCGAACTTGCGGGTGACCGCAAGAAGGCGGCGGCGGTCTACAGGCGGCTGCTGGACGATCCGCGGACCCGGTTCGTCGGTGTGCGCGGGCTGCTGAAGCAGAAGCTCGACGAGGGCGACCGCGAGACGGCGCTCAGGCTTGCCGAAAAGGCCTTCCAGATGCAGCCCACGAACCGCGACATCCAGGAGACGCTCTTTCAGCTGCAGACGGCACAGGGCGACTGGGCCGGGGCACGCAAGGTGCTGGGGGCCGAACTGAAGAGTGGCCACATGCCGCGCGACGTGCACCGGCGGCGCGACGCGCTTCTGGCGCTGCAGGAGGCGAAGGCGGTCCTGTCGGACGACCTGTCGATCGAGGCGCGCGAGGCCGCACTCGTGGCCAACCGCCAGTCGCCGGACCTGATCCCGGCGGCGGTGATGGCGGCGCAGGGATTGGCGGCGGACGGCAAGGCCAAGCAGGCCTCGCGCATCCTGACCAAGGCGTGGGAGGTGCAGCCCCACCCCGACCTCGCGGCGGCCTATGCGGCGCTGAAGATCGACGAGACGCCGGCCCAGCGGCTCGAGCGGTTCCGCCCGCTGTTCGCCGCTGCGCCAGAGGCGGAAGAGACGCGCCTGCAGCGGGCCGAGCTGCAGATCGCCGCCGAGGATTTTCCCGCCGCGCGCCGGACGCTGGGCGATTTGCCCGAAACCCATCCGACCGCACGGGCGCTGACCCTGATGGCCGCCATCGAACGCGGTGCGGGGGCGGACGATTCCGTGGTGCGGGGCTGGCTGACGCGCGCCCTGTCGGCGCCCCGGGGGCCGCAGTGGGTCTGCGACAAGTGCCAACAGGTGAATGCGGTCTGGTCGCCGGTCTGCGACAATTGCGGTGGATTCGACACGCTTTCCTGGCGCGAGCCGCCGGGCGCCGCGCGCGCACCCTCGCCCACCGACATCCTGCCGCTGATCGTCGGCAAGCCGGCCGAGGTCAGCCTTGTCGAAGAGGCCGCGCCGGCCGCGCCCGCACCTGAACCTGTGGTGGCCGAGCCTGTGCAAGAGCCTGGGCCCGCGCCTGTGCCAGAGCCCGAGCCGCCAGCGCCGAAGGCCGAAAAGGGTGCGGTCTACGACGCCGAATTCTTCGAGCCTGCACCGGGGGGGCGGCTCAAAAAATAGGGCTACACAGGCCCGGAGGTTGGTGCTATCAGGCCCCCCGTGTGCCCCAATAGCTCAGTTGGTAGAGCACCTCATTCGTAATGAGGGGGTCGGCGGTTCGAGTCCGTCTTGGGGCACCAGCTTTCCCGGATCAGCGGATAGTGCGTGGAATGATGGCGCCTGGCTGGCCTATCACGGTCGCGGCCATGCGGTGGCCCCAGTCCATCGCCGCCCCTTCGTCATGGCCGAGGATGCGGGCGGCGAGGTAGGCGCCATTGAAGCTGTCGCCCGCCGCTGTCGTGTCGACGACCTGGGCCGCCGGGGCGAAGGGGCCGGGCCTGATGTCCGGTGCAATGGGGATCGGGCCGCGCGCACCGCATTTGAGCGCGCCCTCGCGGCAGCCATCCGTCCTCAGCCGGTCCAGGACGGCTGAGGCGTCCGCATCGCCGAAAAGCGCCTGTTCGTCATCGACCGAGGCAAGCGCCACGTCCGTCATCAGCCACATGCGCCGGGTCCAGTCGCGCGCCGTTTCCGCGTCGGGCCAGAGGCGGGGGCGGTAGTTCGAATCGAAGGCGATTGCGGTGCCCGTCGCGCGCAGTGTCGCCAGCCGGTCCAGGAGCGCCGCGCGCGCTTCGGGCGCGAGGATGGCGAGTGTGATCGCCGACAGGAAGATCCGCTCGGCCCCGTCCAGAACCGCCAGATCGGCCCCACCCCGAAAAAGCAGGCGTGCGGCCGAGGCGCTGCGCCAATAGTGAAAGGACCGCTCGCCCGCCGCGTCGGTCTGCACCGAATAGATGCCAATGTTGTGCAGGGGGTCGCGGGTGATGGCGGATGTCCCGATTCCCTCGGCGCGGGCCAATGCCAGAAAGCCGTCGGACAGGGGGTCGGTGCCGACGTGGGTCAGGTAGCCGACCTGCATCCCCGGGGGCAGCAGGCGGCGGCAGTAGACGGCGGTGTTGAACGTGTCGCCCGCGAAGCCGACGGCGAAGTCAGGCCCGGCGCTGCGCAGTTCGGCCATCGCCTCGCCGATCGACAAGAGCTGCATCTGTTTGGCGGTCATCCGAGGTCCCCGGAACAGCCCGTCGGCCTTGCCAGAGGGGCTATATGTTATGATTAAGAACCGTATGTGCGTGAAGGAGCGCCTGTCTATTACCCCGAACCAGCGGTCTGGAACCAGCCGCTTCCTGAGGGCGCATGCCGACCGTTTCCTGCCGGGGGTCGGGGCACGAGCCTGGGGTCCGGGCGGCGTCTTCGACCGGGGCGGTCTAGGCCGGCGCATTGCTCCGCAGGGACGCCAGAAGCGTCTGTTTCGATGAGCGCAGATGATCGCGCGCGGCGGCCAACGCGTCGGTTTCGTTGCGTCGTTTCAGCGCGTCGATCAGGCGCAGATGCTCGTTGATCGCGGCTTCGTTGCGCTCGCGCTCATCTTTCTTGTCCCACTGGTAATGATAGTGAAAGATGAGCGCGATCACCTTCTGGAACTCGTCTACGAAACGGTTCTGCACGACGCTGCCGATGGCGCCGTGAAACCGCTCATCCAGAAGAGAGAAGTCGTGGAAACGGTGGTCGATCTCGTTGGCCAGCTGGCGATGCTCGGCCTCCAGCCCTGAAAGCTGCGACCAGATCGGGTGGTCTTCGGGCAGGGCGACCAGGTGCGTCACCGCGTTCAGCTCGAGCACCAGCCGGAAATCCGACAGTTCCACCGCAAAGTCGCGGGTGAAGCTCGCCAGTTCCCACCCGCCCTTGGGGCGCCGCCGCACCAGCCCATGTCGCATGAACGAGGCCAGCAATTCCTGCAGCCCATGGGCCGGGACCCCGAACCTGCGCGCCAGTTCCGTGACGTTCAGCGCTGTTCCCGGCGGCGTGTCGCTGCGCAGGATCCAGTCAAGGAACCGCCGCTCAAGCTCTTCGCCGGTGATCTGTCCGGCCTGAAGCGCCAGCCGCTCGGACGGCAGGGGGCGGCGGAGAAGGGTCTTTTCCCGACCCTCCCAGCGGAGGATCCCCTTGGCATGCAGGCGAGCCAGAACCGAGCGGACCACCGTCCGGCTGACATCGAGGTGTGCGGCAAGGGGCATTTCTGCGGGCAGCTGCTCGCCCACCGAAAGGGTGCCGCAGAGGTCCAGCATGGCGTTGAAGGCCTCGCGAAATCTTTCGTCCGTTCTGGCCATTGCATCCCCCCGGCCGCGACGATAGCAAAAGCCCCCTATAGTCTACAATGATTAAAAACATATGGCGTCAGATCAGGGCGCCCCGTAGCGGTAGCCGTCAGCAGCCCGCCACATGCAGGCAGCGTTGGCCTTGCTGACCCCCGAACGGCTGTTCAAGGCCAACCTGCGGCCCTGACGCCGTCAGATCAGGCCGAGCCAGCTCAGGCCGTAGACCAGCGGGAAGAGGACAAGCTGGTGGATCAGGTAGAAGGCCAGGCTGTGGCGGCCGGGAAAGCCCAGAATGCGCGAGGCTGGGGTTTGCGGTCGGGGGCGGAAAAGAGGGTGGCCGGGGCCAAGCGCCTTGGCCAGGGCCAGACCGGCCAGGAAGGGCGCGAGCCAGGGGAAAGGCGGCACGAAATCGACGGCATAGACCGGAAAGGTCGTGAGCCCGGTCCAGATGAGCCAGGGCAGGTCCAGGTGGCCCGCGACGAGGCGCGGCAGGATCAGGGCCAGCACCGCCGCTGCCAGCGTCACGGGAACCGGCATCCGCAGGAAGAGAAGGCCCACGAGGCTGGACAGAGCGATCGAATGCAGGATGCCGAAGAAGATATATTCGGGACCAAGAAGGTAGGTCGTGCCCAGCGTGACCAGAAGTGCGGCCCCGGCGATGCGGGCGAACCGGCGCCAGAAGGCCCCCCAGCGGATGCCCTGCCCGTGCGAGAGGTAAAGGCCCACGCCGGCCAGCGCGATGAAGGTGCCGGCGATGAGGCGGGCGAAGAGACGCCAGCCCGGCTCCATCATCGTGCCGGGCGGGATGCGGCCAAAGACCTCGAGGTCGAAGCCGGTGTGGTAGACGGCCATGGCCAGCAGGGCGACGGTGCGGGCGGTGTCGATCCAGAGGATCCGGGGGCGAGAGGCCGTTTGTGTCATCCTGTCCCCTTGGTGCGGCTGGCGACAGGGATAGGACATTTGGCGTCGAAGTAAACCGGCGGGCTGTTGCGTTCGGTCTGCGGTCCGTGCCCTATGGCCGCAAAGGGAGGAACCGATGAAAGTCTTTCTGTCTGCCGATATCGAAGGCACCGCCGGGATCGCCGATTGGGACGAGACCGAGCGGAGCCATGCCGACTGGACCGAGTTCCGCGCGCTGATGACGGGCGAGGTGCTGGCGGCCTGCGAAGGGGCGCGGGCGGCGGGGGCGGAAGAGGTGGTAATCAAGGATGCCCATGACAGCGCCCGGAACCTGATCGTCGACCGGCTGCCGGATTATGTGCGGATCGTGCGCGGCTGGTCGGGCCATCCCGACCAGATGATGTTCGGGATCGGGCGCGGGTTCGCGGCGGCGCTTTACACCGGCTACCACGCCCGGGCGGGCAGCGAGGCCAATCCGCTTGCCCATACCTCGAGCCTGCGCATCTCGCAGGTCCTGGTGAATGACGAGCCGGCGTCGGAGTTCACCATCAACGCGCTTTGCGCTGCAATGTATGGGGTGCCGTCGGTCTTTCTGTCGGGCGACGCGCAGATGTGCGCAGACGCGCAGGCCATGGTGCCCGGCATCGCCACGGTCGCGACGCTGGAAGGGTTCGGGCGGGCCACCAACTCGATCGCGCCGTCGCGGGCGCGGGCGCTGATCCGTGACGGGGTGGAACAGGCTCTAACCCGGCCCAAAGCGAACATTTTGCCGCCGATCCCGGCCGTGATCGAGGTAGTGGTGGCCTTCAACAATCCCCATAACGCCTACAAGTCGCGCTTTTATCCGGGCGCCATCGACCATGGCCCCTGCGCGGTCGCCTACAGGCACACGGACTTCGCCGAAATCCTCAGGGCGCTTCTGTTCCTGAAGGGCTGAGCCAGACCCGGCCGCGCTGGCGACCCCGGCAGGATTCGAACCTGCGACCTGCCGCTTAGGAGGCGGCCGCTCTATCCCCTGAGCTACGGGGCCTGGCGGCCCGGCCGTGACCGGGACCCGCATTGGATAGGCGCGCCAAGGGATTTTTGCAAGCGTGGGGGCTCAGCCCTCGCGCATTAGCGGAGCCGGCAGGGCGTCGACATGGGTTGGGGGCAGCGTCGGCAGCACCGCCCTGCGCCGGACCAGATCGTCCAGGCAGAAGAGCGCCAGCCTGTCGGGTCGCGGACATGGACCGCATCGCCGTCGACCGGCAGGTCGGTGGTCAGCCGGGGGCGGGGACGCCTGCCAACGGCGAACGGCAAGAGGTGCGTGCCCGGCAGGTAAGCGTTGAACACCGACGACGTCGAGCCGTTCGGGAAATGCCAGGGGTTTTATGCCGAACCGTCACCTGCGGCGACGGGCAGGAAGGTCGCGCCGGGGCGGGGGCGGCCCGAGGTCGGGCGAAGGCAGCAGGCCGGGGGCCATTGGCGGCACCACTGGCGCGGCTCCACCCTTCCTCCGCGCCCCGAACCTTCGCGGCAAGGGCCAGTCCGTCGGGCGCTCGATTGGCCTTGCCAGCCTTGTGCAAACCTTCCTACGGTATGGCCAAACCGGCGGAGGCAGCATGGCCCTGAACGATCCCAAGCGCACATTGACGCTTCGCGATGTGTCCGACGCCTCTGGCGTGTCGGAAATGACCGTGAGCCGCGTCCTGCGCAACCGGGGCGACGTGAGCGAGGCGACGCGCGACAAGGTGCTCGAGGCGGCGCGGCGGCTTGGCTATGTGCCGAACAAGATCGCGGGCGCGCTCGCCTCGCAGCGGGTCAATCTGGTCGGCGTGGTGGTGCCGTCGCTATCGAACCTGGTCTTCCCCGAGGTCCTCAGCGGCATATCGGCCGAGCTGGAAGACACAGGTCTGCAACCGGTGTTCGGCGTGACCAACTATTCTGCCGAACGGGAAGAGGCGGTCCTTTACGAGATGCTGTCCTGGCGGCCATCGGGGGTGATCGTCGCGGGGATGGAACATACGCCCAACGCGCGCGCGATGCTGGAAAACGCCGGTATCCCGATCGTCGAGATCATGGACGTGGACGGCACGCCGGTCGATTCGGTCGTCGGCATTTCCCACAAGCGCGCCGGGCTTGAAATGGCTCGGGCCATCGTCAAGGCGGGCTACGGGCGCATCGGCTTTCTGGGCACCAAGATGCCCGACGATCACCGGGCGCGGAAGCGGCTCGAGGGGTTTCAGGCCGGGTTGGCGGAAGCGGGGGTCGAACTGTCTGACCAGGAGTTCTATTCCGGCGGCTCGGCGCTTCTGAAAGGGCGAGAGATGACGGAGGCGATCCTGACCCGCTCGCCGGACCTGGATTTCCTTTATTATTCCAATGACATGATCGGTGCGGGCGGGCTGCTTTACTGCCTGGACAAGGGGATCGACGTGCCGGGGCGGCTGGGGCTGGCCGGGTTCAATGGCGTGGATCTTCTGGAGGGGCTGCCGCGGCGGCTGGCGACGATGGATTCCTGCCGGCGCGAAATCGGGCGGCAGGCGGCGCAGATCATTGCCGGGCACGGCCATTCCGACATGATCGGCGGCGAGCGGATCGAGCTGGAGCCGACGCTCGAGTACGGCGATACGATCAGGCGCGCCTGAGCAGGTAGATGTCCATGACCCAGCCGTGCGCCTCGCGCAGCCGGGCGCGGGTGTCGGCGATCCGTGTCGCGACTTCGGCCAGCGGCCCCTCGATCAGGGTTTGGTCCGGCATGCCGACGAACGCACCCCACCAGATGTGAAGGCCGGCGGGGTCGAGGCTCTGGAATGACGCCTCGCCATCCAGCATCACCGCGACGGTGGTCGCGTCCTCGGGCCAGCCCTCGTCGCGAAGGCGCCGGCCGGTGGTGATGGTGACGGGGGCGCCGACCTGGTTCAGCGGGATTGCGTGGACGGCGGTCAGCACCTGAAGCGAGGTCAGGCCGGGGATGACGGTGACGCGGACGGGCATCGCGCGACCCAGTCGTTCGGCGATGCGCAGCGTGCTGTCGTAAAGCGAGGGGTCGCCCCAGACCAGCAGGGCCACGCGGGCATCCTGGGCGTTTTCCGCCAGAATAGTGTCTTTCCAGACCTCGGCGATGGCATCATGCCAGTCCGATACACGGGCCTTGTAGCCCGGCGTTGCGGGGTTCCGCGCTGGCAGGTCGAAGCTGACAAGGCGCGGGCCTGGCTTGTCCAGCAGGTCCGAGCAGATCACCCGGCGCATGTCGGCCAGGTCCTCCTTGCCCTCGCCCTTTTCGGGGATGAGGATCAGGTCGGCCGAGTTCAGCGCCTTGATGGCCTGAAGCGTCAGATGGTCGGGGTTGCCGCTGCCGATCCCGACAAGAAGAAGGTCGATCATGGGTGCCCCCGCTCAAGAATGGCCCGATTGAAAAGGCCCCGCCCCGGTATGGGGCGAGGCCTGTGGTGGCTTTCATTTCCGCCGGGGTCAAGCGTCCCGGTCGCCCTATCGGTCGGCGTCGGCCCAGAGCCGCGTTGCCAGGTAGCCCAGCGACAGCCAGGCCACGAGCGACACGCCCAAGGTGCGGGCGGCGAAGGTTGAGGCGAGTTCCGGTGGCGCCACGCCGCCGAAGCCGTCCAGATGCGGCGCCCCGATCACATGGGGCAGCGCAAGCAGCACAAGGCCCAGCGCCCAGCGCAGCGGTCCCGACCCGTAGGCAAGGGCGGCCAGGCCCATCGCCGTCGAAGCCGCCGTTCCCCACCACCAGATCTGGCGCGCGGTCAGGTCGGCCGCCGGTGTGCCGGGAAGTTCCGGTTCAAGCCCCATGGCCGGGGCAAGCTGAAAGACGGCGAAGCCCGCAAGACCCCACAGAAGGCCTTCGGCCGCCGTCACCCGGCGCCCGGTCTGTTCAACCGCCGCAAAGGCCGCGACCAGAAGCAGCCCGTAGGACACATAGGTCAGCCCGTAGAAGGCCGCCGTCAGGGCGTTGCGCGTCAGGGGCGAGGCCTCTGCCTCGGTCGTCGCGGAGTGGTCGTGGGCGGCCGGCTGTGCTGCGGCCGTCGATCCCGCAGCGGCATCGGCGGGAGCATCGGCCGGGGCGGCGTGATCGTGGGCGGTCTGGTCGTGAGCCGCCTCCGCACCCGTCCTGGCCCCCTCGAAATGCACGAGGGCGCCCGATTCATATTGTTCGGCCAGAAGAATCTTCGGCTGGACGAACGCGAAATGCAGCAAGGCCGCGATAAGCCCTGCCGCAAAGCCAGCGAGCAACGCGCTGACAACCATGCGTTGGATCATAGGTCAGGTCTGGTCCCGTGCCTTAGTGGCAGGGAAAGCCCGACGAGTGACGCACGTCGTGGGCGGCGTCATGCAGCGTGGCCGACTGCGCATGGCCGGCCACGAATAGGCTGGTCGCGCCGAGAAGGGCCACGAAAAGGATCGAAAGAACCGCAGAGGCGGGCTTTGCGGCAACTTTGGTCTGGGTCGTCATGTCAAACTCCTTTGCCGTCACACCCGACGGCGTCATTGTTTCTTCCACGCACGGCCGGTCTCCTGACTTGCGGGTCACAGCGTGCTTTCCGCCTTCCCGGGCCCGAGCCTGATGGCCTGGGTCCAGTGGCATTTCGGAAAGCCGCTCGCCGCTTACAGTCGCGGGGGCGGTCGGGGTCTGGGGCGCCACATTGGGTCCGCCCTTCCCCATTCCCGTTTCAGTTCCTGGCGCTTGGCACCGTCGGAACACCGTGCCCCGTCATCTGGACCGGGACGGCGCGTTCGGTCAAGGCGGAAAGCGACCGGCGAGCGTGGTGTGGCGACGCCGGGGTGCTCAAACCCCGTCGACCAGTGGCCCGATCAGGATGAGCGCCGGACCATCGGCCCCTTCGGTGGCGATCAGCGCCTCCATCGAGGCGAGCGTGCCGCGCACCAGCTTTTGTGCCGGAGTAGAGACGCTTTCGGCCAGAAGTGCCGGGGTTTCGGGCGCAAGGCCGGCCGCTATCAGGCGCGCCGCCAGAAGGCCGAAGGTCCGCTTGCCCATGAAGACCACGGTCGTCGCCTGCGGGTCGGCAAGCGCTGCGATATTCAGATCCTCGGGCAGGGCGCCGGTCAAGTCGTGTCCGGTCACAAACTGCACCCGCCGTGCAGTCAGGCGCCGGGTCAGCGGAATGCCCGCCGCCGCTGCCGCCGCCATGGCGGAGGTGACGCCTGGAATGATCTCATAGCCTATCCCCGCACCGCGCAGCGCCATGATCTCTTCCTCGAGCCGCCCGAAAAGGCCCGAATCGCCCGACTTCAGCCGCACCACCCGTGCGCCGGACCGGGCATAGTCGACCAGAAGGCGGCTCACATGGTCCTGCTTGGGCGAGGCGCGGCCCGCGCGCTTGCCGACGCCGACCAGATCGGCGCCCGGGCGGGCATGCGCCAGGATCGGACCGGAGGACAGGTCATCGAACAGGACGGCGTCCGCCCTGGACAGCCGGTCGACGGCCTTCAGGGTCAGAAGCTCGGGGTCGCCGGGGCCCGAAGAGACGAAACTGACAAATCCGCTCATGCCGCCTCGGCGATCAGGTGAAAGAAGGTGCCGGTGGCCCGGCCGCGCCGCGAGCCGGTTTCCGGCACGCTCACGCCGGTCGCGTCCACGACTTGCGCGAGCGCCCTATCCGGTTGCGCGAGGATTGTCGAATAGTGAAACTCATGACCCCTGAGCCGCGCGCCCGCGTCCTGTCCGGGGATGGGTTCGGCCAGCGTTGCAAGCCGGTAGCCCAGATGCATCCGCCGCTTTTCAAAGCTGGTGATCAGGCCCAGAAGCCCCGCCATCCGGTGGCGCGTGCCTTGCGCGTCAACCAGGGCCTCGCCCATCGCCATGTAGCCGCCGCACTCGCCATGAATGGGCCGGGTTTCGGAGAATAGGGTCAAACCTTGCCGGAACCGTTCTGCCGCCGCCAGCTTGGCGCCATGAAGCTCGGGGTAGCCGCCGGGCAGCCAGCAGCAGTCGGCAGCATCCGGCGGCGGTTCGTCGGCCAAGGGCGAGAAGGGCAGGATCTCGGCCCCGGCTGCGCGCCAGCCTTGCAGAAGGTGGGGATAGACGAAGGAAAAGGCCGCGTCACGGGCAAGGGCGATGCGCTGGCCGGGCGGGCGGATCGGCTGGGGGTCGGTGATCGCGAATCGGGTCGGACCGGCGGCCTCGCGCAGTGCCTGCAGATCGACGTGGGCGGCGATGAAACGGCCGGCATCGGCGATGATCCGGTCCAGCTCGGGGGTTTCCTCCGCCTGCACGAGGCCCAGATGGCGCTCTGGCACCTCGACCGCCGACTGGCGGGGAAGGGCGCCAAGGACCCTCATGCCGACCTCGTCCATTCCGGTGCGGATCAGGGCCTCGTGCCGGGGGCTTGCGACCCGGTTCAGGATCACGCCCGCGATCGCCACGTCCTTGCGCATCAGGGCGAAGCCCTTGGCGACGGCGGCCGCCGTCTGCGCCTGTCCCGACACGTCGAGGACCAGCACCACCGGCCAGCCGGTCATGGCCGCGATGTCCGAGCTCGCGCCCGTGCCCCAGGCGCCGGGTGCGGCCACCCCGTCGAAAAGGCCCATCGAGCCTTCGACCAGGATCAGGTCGGCCCCCGGCGCGCTGCCGATCAGGCCTTCGACCCCGGCGGCGGGCATGGCCCAGCTTTCCAGGTTGAACGAGGGCCGCCCAGAGGCCGCGCGGTGGAAGGCGGGGTCGATATAGTCCGGCCCGTTCTTGAAGGGCTGCACCGTGAGGCCAAGGTCGCGGTAGGCGGCCAGGAGGCCCAGCATGACCGTGGTCTTGCCGCTGCCCGAAGCCGGCGCGCCGATGACAAGGCCGGGGGGAAGCGCGGTCATGATGCGTCCGGGAAGCGGGGGTGGGTGCCGACGGGCCGATAACGGCGGTCATAATCGCCGGCATAGAGCCTGCTTTCAGTGAAACCCTCGGCCGCCAGAGAGCGGCCGACGAGGATCAGCGCCGTCCGCTCCATCTCTGCTCCCACCGCCGTTTCCAGCGTGCCGAGCGTCGCCTGAACCACGCGCTCATCCGGCCAGCTTGCGCGCCATACGACCGCCACGGGGCAGTCTGCGCCGTAGTGCGGCGTCAGATCGGCGATGACCTGCGCCAGGACGTGGACCGACAGGTGGATGGCGAGCGTCGCGCCGGTCCGGGCGAAGTTCGCCAGCGTCTCGCCTTCGGGCATCGAGGTGGCGCGGCCCGAGGTCCGGGTCAGCACAACCGATTGGGCGATGCCGGGCAGGGTCAGCTCCACGCCAAGCGTCGCGGCGGCGGCGGCAAAGGCGGGCACGCCCGGCGTCACATCATAGGGGATGCGCAGCTCGCGCAGGCGGCGGAGCTGTTCGCCCATCGCCGACCAGACCGACAGGTCGCCCGAATGCAGCCGGGCGACATCGACACCTGCGTCATGGGCGACTGCCATCTCGCCGATGATGTCGTCAAGCGACATGGGCGCGGTGTTCACGATCCTGGCCCCCGGCGGGCAGTGGGCGAGCACCGCTTCGGGCACCAGCGAGCCCGCGTAAAGGCAGACGGGGCAGCGCGCGATCAGGTCGCGGCCGCGCAGGGTCAGAAGGTCGGGCGCGCCGGGGCCGGCGCCGATGAAGTGGACGGTCATGGGGTGGTCCTTTCAGCAATGGCGGCGGTGGCAGTGCCGTCCGCCGAAAAGGCGCGGGGTCCGCGCAGCCGGGCGCCGGGTCCGGCGAGGGCGAGCGCCGCCGCTTCCGCCAGCGATCCGGCGCCGGTGAGGGCGGCGGAATGGGGTGAGCGGGTCGGCGTATCCTGAGCCGCGATCAGGTCGGGGGCGAGGCCGTGCAGCGGCAGGCCAAGCCGGGCGGCAAGCGCCTGCGCGCGGGGGTCGGTGGCCTTGCGGTCCAGCGTCGCGAGCGCCTCGGCGCCGGTTCCGGCGCGGGTCAGCGCGTCGAGAAGCGATGCGACGGTCGCGCGCCCGTTGAAGCCGATGCCCGCGACGATCATCGGACAAGGCTCCATTGCACGACGGTGCGGGCGGCCTGCCAGCCGCGCAGGCGGCCGAGTGGGGTGGCTTCGGCCAGGTCGATCTTCAGAAGCGCGCCGCCGTGGGCCGCCTGCGCCTCTGTCACGACCTGCTGGGTTTCCAGCGTCACGGCATTGACAACCAACCGACCGAAGCGGCGGAGGTGGGGCAAAACAGTCTCGATTCCGACCCGATCCGCGCCACCGCCGATGAAGATCGCATCGGGGGGAGGCAGCGTTGCGATACGGTCGGCCCAGTTGCCGCTGAGCGTCTGAACGCGCGCCCCGAGGCCGAAGCGGGCGAGGTTCGCATGTATATTGTCGAGCCGGTCGGCCCGCGTCTCGATCGCGACGGCCCGCGCCCCGGGGGCCGCGAGGGCCCATTCGACAGAGACGGAACCGGACCCCGCGCCAAGGTCCCAAAGCAGTTGACCGGCCCGAGGGGCGAGCGCCGAAAGCGTCAGCGCCCGCACCGCCCGCTTGGTCATTACCCCATCCGAGGCGAAAAGGTCGTCGGGAAGGCCGGGCGTGGCGGGAAGGCCGGGGGCGCCGTCCACCTCGAGCGCCGCGAGGACGGGGGCGGCCACGTCGGGCAGGTCGTAGGCCTCTGCGCGGGTCGTGCGGCGACGCTCGTGCGGGCCGCCCAGGCGTTCAAGGATGTGCAGGCCGCTTGGGCCGAAACCCTGGTCCGTCAGCCAGCGGGCGAAGTCGCCGACCGCCGCCCCGTCGCGCATCAGGCACAGCGCCCGGCGGCCGGGGGTCAGGTCGGGCAGGAGGCTCGCGAAGGGGCGGGCGTGCAGGCCGTGGATGACGCAGGTTTCCAGCGGCCAGCCGAGCCGTGCGGCGGCGAGAGAGAAGGCGGAGGGTGCCGGCAGGACGCGCCATTCGGCGGGGTCCATTGCGCGCGACAGGCTGCCGCCGGCGCCGAACCAGAAGGGGTCGCCGGATGCCAGAACGACGACCTTGCGGCCTTTTTCAGCCAGAATAGGGTCGATACTGAACGGCACCGGCCAGTCCCGGCCGCGCGCGCCCGCCTTGACGAGCGTCAGGTGACGGGGGCCGCCGAAGATGACCTCGGCCCCCGCGATCGCGGTGCGGCTTGCGTCCGACAGGCCCGCCAGTCCATCTTCGCCAAGCCCGACAATCGTGAGCCAAGGATCAGACATGCCCCGCGTCCTTCTTCTGGGCGGCACGACCGAAGCCAGTGCGCTCGCCCGGCTTCTGGCCGATGGGCGCGTGCCGGCGGTCTTTTCCTATGCGGGCCGGACCGAGGCGCCGATCCCCCAGCCGCTGCCGATGCGCACGGGCGGGTTCGGCGGGGTCGACGGTTTGGCGGACTATCTGAAGGCAGAGGGAATCACGCAGGTCATCGACGCGACGCACCCTTTCGCGGCCGGGATGAGCCGCAACGCGGTCGCGGCCTGTGCGCAGGCGGGCGTTCCCCTGCTGGCGGTCGAGCGTAGGCCTTGGGCCGAAGAGCCGGGCGACCGCTGGCATCATGTGCCGGACTACCAGGGCGCTGCGGCGCTGCTGCCGCCCGAGCGCACGAGTGTCTTTCTGGCGATCGGCCGGCAGAACGTCGCGGCTTTCGCTGGCCTGCCGCACCGCTTCCTGCTGCGTTTCGCCGAATTCGACGCCCGCCAAAGCGTGCCGCTGAACGCCAGCCTGATCGTCGAGCGCGGTCCCTTTGATTATGAGCAGGAGCTCCGGCTGCTGCGCTCGCATCGCGTGCGCTGGATGGTTACCAAGAATGCCGGCGGTAGCGCGGCCCGTGCCAAGATCGACGCGGCCCGCCGGTTGCAGGTCGAGGTGGTGATGATCGACCGGCCCGCGCTTCCGCCGCGCGAAACAGTCGAAACGGCGGCTCAGGCGATGGGGTGGCTCAGCCATCACGCCGACCTCGGGCTGTAGACGAAACGGCCGACGCGGCGGGCGTCCGGCGTGCCGACGATGACCATGGTGCGCATGTCCGCCATTTCGGCCCGCGCCTCGCCGAGCGTCACGGTCAGCAGGTGTTCGTCAGGCGTGGTCACGGCACGGGCGAAGGAGATGAGCCGGTCCGGCCCGCAGCCTTCGCGCAGGATGTCCAGCACCCTCTCGAACCGTCCGGGGCGCGAGGCGGCGCGCGGGTTGTAGAAGGCCATGGCGAAGCCCCCTTCGGCGGCGAGCCGCAGGCGGCGTTCGATCAGCTCCCACGGCTTGAGGTTGTCGCTGAGGTTGATGGCGCAGAAGTCATGGCCCAGGGGCGCACCGAGGCGCGCGGCGGCGGCGAGCATGGCGGTGATGCCGGGAAGGATCTCGATGTCGAAGGCATCGGGGTCGGGGCGGTGCTCGAGCGCCTCGAACAGCGCCGCCGCCATGGCAAAGACGCCGGGGTCGCCCGAAGAGACGATGACGGCGCGCCTTCCTTCGGCGGCAAGGTCGAGCGCGTGGCGGGCCCGGTCGAGCTCTACCCGGTTGTCGGTCGGGTGCAGCACCAGCCCCTCGCGGGGCGCGACGCGGGCGACATAGGGGATGTAGCCGATGACATCCGTCGCTGCGGCCAGTGCGGCGCGGACCTGATCGGTCACCATCGCCTCGGCGCCGGGGCCGAGGCCCGCAACCTTGACCCAGCCGCTCATGGCCGCCGCCCCTGCCCGTGGACCACGCAGATCGAGAAATAGGGCACCTTGTCCGGCGCCTCGGTCAGCCGGTGGACCCGTTGGTCGGGCATGGTGCCGCGTTCCACGAGCCAGGCGTCCTGAAGCCGGCCGGCAGTGGCCAGCGCGCGGCGCAGCTTGCCAAGGTTGCGGCCGATCTTCATCACCACCAGCGCGTCGGTATCGCGGGCGCGGACGGCGAGCGCCTCCTCGCTCAGGGTCGCGGTCAGGACGGTCAGCACATCGTCGCCCCAGGTGATCGGCGCGCCGGTCGCGGTCCAGCAGCCGGACATGCCGGTGATGCCGGGGATGACCTCGACGGGAACCCGGCCCATGAGGCGCGTGTAAAGGTGCATGAAGCTGCCATAGAAGAAGGGATCGCCCTCGCACAGGACCAGAACAGTCTCTGTTCCAGCCAAAAGCGCCAGTTTCTCGGCCCAATCGTCATAGAAGGCAGCCAGCTGGCGGTTGTAGTCGGGGTCGGTCACGGCGATTTCGGTCGTGACGGGATAGTCCATCGGAAACTCGATGGCGTCGGGGCGCAGCATGCCGTCGACGATGCGGCGCGCCTGCCCCTCGTACCCCTTCTTGCGGAAGTAGGCGATGTGGGTTGCGCTGCGGACCAGGCGGTCGGAGCGGACGCTCATCAGGTCGGGATCGCCGGGGCCGAGGCCCGCACAGATGACCTTGCCCATCGTCATTCCTTGCGGCTCGCGAGCGCGTTGACGGCCGCGACGGTGATCGCCGACCCGCCGAGTCGACCCTCGACGATGACAGAAGGTGCCGGCAGGTCGGCCATCAGCGCCGCCTTCGATTCGGCGGCGCCGACAAAGCCGACCGGGCAGCCGATGATGGCGGCGGGGCGGGGGCAGGCCGGGTCTTTGAGCATGTTCAGAAGGTGGAACAGGGCGGTCGGCGCATTGCCGATGGCCACCACCGCGCCCTTCAGGTGCGGGCGCCAAAGCTCGAGTGCGGCGGCCGAGCGGGTGTTGCCCATCGCTTTCGCCATGTCGGGAACGCGCGGGTCCTGCAGGGTGCAGATGACCTCGTTTCCGGCGGGAAGGCGGGGGCGGGTGATGCCCTCGCTGACCATGCGGGCGTCGCACAGGATCGGCGCGCCGGCCTCGAGCGCCGTGCGGGCGGCGATGGCCATGCCGGGCGAAAAGCGGACGTGGCGTTCCAGCCCGACCATGCCGGCGGCGTGGATCATGCGGACGACGACGACCTCTTCCTCGGGCGTGAAGCGGGCAAGGTCGGCCTCTGCGCGGATGGTCGCGAAGCTTTCAAGGTATATGGCGGCGCCGTCGGTCTGGTAGGTGTGGGGCATGGATCAGGGCCTCAGAAGGGCGGGAAGGTCGGACGGGGAAAGGCCGGTGCGGGTCGGCGTGTCGCCGGCGCGGCCGTTCAGGATCAGGTCGTAGCCGTCGGGCGTGGCCACCAGCGTGCGGGCGGCGGCGCCGGGGTGCGCGCACCCCTTGGCGCAGCCCGAGACGTGAAGAAGCGTGCCCCGCGGCAGGTCGCGGGCGAGGGCGCGGGCGATGGGCCGGGAAGGGCCCTTTGCCTGCGGGCAGGAGGGGGCGCCGGGGCAGGCGATGACCGACAAAAGCGGGTCTTCGCCGGCCAGAATCAACCCGTGGCGCGGCGGGAGGCGGCGCGCACCTTCGACCAGGATCATGCGCCAGGGCGTGAGGCGGAGGGGGCCATGGCCGGCGAGGGCGGCGAGCGTTTCCGCGTCGGTCTGGCCGAATTCGAGCGCGGCGAGGGTGCCCTGCCCGGTGGGTCCGGGGGCGGGCGGCGGACCCTTGGCGACTGGTGCAGTGATCTCCGCGAAGATGTCGGGCGGGGCCGCGCCGGCCGCAAGATGCCGCGCCATGCGGCCGCGACCCTCTGGTGCGCCACCGCTTTCAAGGAACCAGCGGGCGAGCGACAGGGCGAGCGCGACGGCGGTGTCCGGCGTCGCGGGGGCGCCGGTCGCGCTGCCGTCGGGGCGCACGATCAGGGTGCCCACCGGGGCGCCCGCCGGGGCGCGCTCGATCCTTATGTCGGCAGAGGTGGCTTGCAGGACGGGCGTCGCGCCGCAGTCGATGGCGTAGCCGAACTTGCCGGGTGTATCCGGTGCGCCGGGCGAGGCGAGCGCATGGGCGAGGGCGCGCGAGAGGGTGATCGTGTCGTCGCCTTCGGACCAGAAGGGGGCCGTGACGATGTTGCGGCGCGTCTCGGCCGCCAGGTCGGCGTCGATCAGGCCGAGTGCGCGCAGGCCGTCGATGAGCGGCGGGTGGCTTTCGGAGGTGACGCCCCGGATCTGCAGGTTGGCGCGGGCCGAGAGGTCGAGCTGGCCGTTGCCGAAGCGTCGGGCGAGCGTTGCGACCCCCTGCGCCTGGCCTTGGTCGAGCCGCCCCTCGGGCGCGCGGATGCGCACGACCAGCCCGTCGCCAGACAGCATCGGCCTGAGCGCGCCGGGACACCAGCCCTTGATTTCAGGCAGGTTAGGGTCGCTTTTCATGCGTCGCCCCCAGCCAACTGCGCTGCGATCGAGTTGCGCCGCGTGATCCAGAGGCCGGCATCGGCGAGTGCGGCAAAGCGGTCCTGCATGGCCTGAAGCGCGCCGGGATTTTCCCGGGCCAGAAACTCGGCAACCTCTTCCCGGCCCAGCGTCGCGTCGTGGTAAAGGTCAAAAAGGTGGGCAGGCACGGCACGGGCCAGATGGGCGAAAGCCGCAAGATGGTCGAGGGTCGCGGCAATTTCGGCCGCACCCCGGAAGCCATGGCGCATCATGCCGTCGGCCCAGCGCGGGTCCGCCGCCCGGGCGCGGACCACGCGGGCGATTTCTTCCGGCAGGGTGCGGGCGCGGGGGCGGTCCGGCCGGGTCGCGTCCAGATGGTAAAGCGCTGCCCCCCCGCCGCCGAGCCGCGCAAGAGCGGCCGCGAATCCGCCCTCGTGCGCGGCATAGTCGGCGGCCAGCAGCAGGTCACTTTCGGCCAGGTCCTGCACATGGACGAAGCCGTCGGCCCCGCGCACCCGCTCTTCGAGCGCCGGGCGCGCCGGCGCGCTGGCGCCCGTCGCGTCGATCGCCCAGGACGAGGCGGCGAGCCAGGCCTCGCCTGCCAGTGCCCGGCCTTCGGGTCCGTAATCTTCAAGCGCGTCGGTCATGGCCATGCCGTAGCGGCCAGGCCTCGGGCCAAAGACGCGGGGGGTTCTTGCGGCCCGGTAGGGGTTGTCGGCGGCGTCCTCCTCGCGGTCGGCAAGCGCGCCGGCGGCCTGATCGAAAAGCTGGGCCAGGCCGGGAAAAACGTCTCTGAACAGGCCCGAAACTCGCAGGGTCACGTCGATTCGCGGTCTGCGCAGCAGCGCCAGCGGAATGACCTCGAAGCCGGAGACACGCTCTGACCCGTCGTCCCAGCGTGGGGCGAGGCCTGCGAGGTGGAGGGCCATGGCGAATTCCTCGCCCGCCGTGCGCATGGTGGCAGAGCCCCAAAGGTCGACGACCAGCCCGCGCGGCCAGTCGCCCTGATCCTGCAGGTGCTTGCGCAGAAGTTCCTCGGCCAGCTTTACGCCCTGGGCGTGGGCGGCGCGCGAGGGGACGGCGCGGGGGTCGGTCGTGTAGAGGTTGCGCCCGGTCGGCAGCACGTCGGACCGGCCGCGCGCCGGCGAGCCGGAGGGGCCGGCCGCGACCCGCCGACCGGCAAGCCCATCGCGCAGGCCTGCCAGTTCCCCGGACCCGCAGGGGCCGGTGCCGTAGATGTGCAATCCCTCGCCGAACTGGCTTTCCTTGATGTCGCAGACGAAGCGGTCGATCCGGGGGATGGCTTCAGCCGGTGCGGCGCTACCAGGGATGCCGAGGTCAGCCTCGACGCCGGCGGCCTGCGCCTCGGACCGGAGTGCCGCGATCAGACGGTCGCGCCGGGCGGGGTCAAGACCGTCGGCGGTGGAGTATTCGTCGAGCATCCGTTCGAGCCGGAGGAGCGCGGGGGGCAGCGCGCCCTCGGCCATCGGCGGCGGCAGGTGGCCGAGTGTGACTGCGCCGATGCGGCGCTTGGCCTGCGCGGCCTCGCCGGGGTCGTTGACGATGAAAGGGTAGAGGACCGGCAGCGCGCCGGTCAGCGCGGCGGGCCAGCAGTCGGGCGAGAGCGCGACCGATTTGCCCGGCAGCCATTCCAGCGTGCCGTGCGCTCCGATGTGGATCAGGGCGTCGATGCCCTGCGCGCGAAGCCAGAGGTAGAAGGCGACATAGGCGTGGCGCGGGGTGCGGGCGAGGTCGTGGTAGTCGTCGGCGCGGGTCGCGACCTCGCCCCGTTCGGGCTGGAGCGCGAGGAGGGTCCGGCCGGTGCGGAGTGCGGCGAAATGGAAGGCGCCGTCGGTGACGGACGGGTCCGTTTCGGGTGCGCCCCACGCCTCTGTCAGGGCGCCGCGCAGGCGGGCGGGCAGGGTCGAAAGCGTCTCCAGATAGGCCGAAACGGGCCAGGTCAGATGCTCGGCGATCAGGCGGGGGCCGGGATTTTCAACCGGGCCCGCGTCATGGCCCGTCTCGGCAAGGTCGGCCAGAATCGCGTTGGCCGAGGCGAGCGCGTCAAGGCCGACGGCATGGGCCAGTTGGTGCGATTTGCCGGGGTAGGTCGACAGGATCAGCGCCAGGCGTTTCGCGGCCGGCGGAATGGTCGCCAGACGGTGCCAGGCGGCGACCCGGTCGGCGGCAAGCGCCACCAGACCGGGGTCGGCGCGGTGGGCGAAGCGCGACCAACTAAGGTCGGGGTCGCGGGCGCCGGGCTGCTTGAAGCTGATGGCGCCAAGGAACAGGCGGCCGTCGACCTCTGGCAGGACGACGTGCATGGCGAGGTCCGATGGCGCGAGGCCGCGATCCGATCCGGCCCAGTCGCGGCGCCGGGCGGTCGAGAGGGCGACCTGAAAGACCGGGCAGCCGGCGGCGTCGAGGGGCGAGGGGGCGCCGTCCGCCGAGCGGGCGGAAAAGGCGGTGGCGTTGACGATGGCGGCGGGATGAAGGCGCCCGAGTTCGGACGCGATCCAATCCGAGGCGGCGCGGTCCTTGAGGCTGGTTGCGAACAGGCCGGCGGCAGAAAACCCGCGCGCTTCGAGCGCTGCGATCAGGGCATCAACGGGGTCGGTGTCGGCGGCGGTGAGGTAGGAGCGGTAGAACGTGACCAGGGCAAGCGGCTTGTCACCCGGTTCGGGTGCAGCGACCACGCCCGCACCGGGGCGGTAGTAGCCCATGTCCGGGACTGACTTGTCGCCCGGCACGGGGCCGGCATAAAGCCCGGCCGCGAGCGCCAGTTGCTGAAGTGCTGCCTGTGCGGCGACGGCGCCCCCGGCCTCGCACAGGGCCGAGAGGCGCCGCAGGGTCGAGACGGGCAGCGTCGACAAGGCGTCGAGCCGCGCGTCGGGCCGCCCGTCCGCAGGCAGGATGGCCAGCGCGATTCCGTGGCGCCGGGCCAGGTCCTGCACCTGCGCCAGACCATAGGGCCAATAGCTTTCGCCGCCGATGAGGCGGATCAGGATGCCTTTCGCGCCGGACAGGGTGCGTTCGACGTAGGTGTCGACCGACAGCGGATGGCGCAGCGCCACCAGGTTGGCGAGCCGCAGGGACGGCAGGCCGCCCTTCGCCCGGTGCCAGCCCGCCGCGAAGGCGCCGAGGTCACTGTCGGAAAAGGACAGCACCACCAGGTCGGCCGGGTCCTGCCCCAGATCGACCGGCGTGTCCGTTTCCTCGAGCCCGTGGCTTTCGCGGAAGACGACGTGCATGGCTCAGGCCAGAAGGGCCGCGCGGATCGCGGCGGGGTCGACGTTGCCCTGTTCGGCGATGACGACAAGGTGCGAGGCGCGCTCGCCAGGGTTCCAGGGCCGGTCGAACTGCGCGCGGACACGCTCGCCCACGGCCTGCACCAGCATCCGCATCGGCTTGCCCTTGACCGCGACATAGCCCTTCACCCGCAGGATGTCCTGTTCGCGGGCCAGCCGTGTGATGGCGGCGGTCAGCGCGTCGAGGTCGGCGATTTCCGGCAGGTCGATCACCACGGTGGCGAAGTCGTCATGTTCGTGGTCGTCGTGCCCGTCATGGTGCGAGGGGCGGGCAGCCAGATCGTCTTCGGCTGCGGCGTTCAGTCCCAGAATCAGGCGGGGGTCGATGCGGCCCTCTTGCATCGCGAGGATCGGAAGCTTGCGCGGCGCCTCGGCCTCGATCACCGCGCGGGCGGCGGCAAGGCCCGCCTCGCCAGCCAGATCGGCCTTCGACAGAAGCACGATATCGGCGCAGGAGATCTGGTCCTCGAACACCTCGGACAGGGGCGTTTCGTGGTCAAGGCTGTCATCGGCGGCGCGTTGGGCGTCGACCGCTGCCTCGTCGGGCGCAAACCGGCCCGCCGCCACTGCCTCGGCATCGGCCAGCGCCACGACGCCATCGACAGTGATACGCGAGCGGATCGCGGGCCAGTCGAAGGCCTTCAGAAGCGGTTTCGGCAGGGCAAGGCCCGAGGTTTCGATCAGGATGTGGTCGGGGCGCTGGGGCAGGGCCATCAGCGCCTCGATCGTCGGGATGAAGTCGTCGGCGACGGTGCAGCAGATGCAGCCATTCGCCAGTTCGACGATGTTTTCGGCCGGGCAGCTTTCGTCGGCGCAGCTTTTCAGGATGTCGCCGTCGACGCCCACGGTGCCGAACTCGTTCACCAGCACCGCCAGGCGCTTGCCTTGCGGGTTCTGCATCAGGTGGCGGATGAGTGTGGTCTTTCCGGCGCCGAGAAAGCCGGTGATGACGGTGACTGGGATCTTTTCAAGGTTCATCGCGTGGGCTCCAACGGGGGAATGCGGGCAAGGGATTGCTTGCGGAAGATCTGGGGGCGCTCGCGCCAGGGGACCAGCCCGTCCGGTGCGGCGGCATAGGCGGCGGCGCCGGCCAGGATGTCGGCGACATGCAGGGCGGGGTCCATCCGGCCATAGACATAGGACCAGCGGCCGGGGGCGGAAAGCGCGATGTTGCAACCGTGGTCGCAGGCCGAGAGGCATTCGACGGGCTTTATGGTCACGCCGTCCGGTGCGCCTGCGGCGACGAGTGCCGCGTGCAGTTCGGCACCCGCGCGCGGGCCATCACCCGCGTCGGGCAGGCCGCGGCGACAGGTGACGCAGACATGGAGCGTGACGCTCAAGCCGTTTCCTTTCGGTCGGGCGGGGGAAGGGGACCATGCGGGGGCGGGCAGCCCGAGCCGGTCGCGGAACCCCCGTCCGCGCAGACATCAACCTTCGCTGGCAGGTCTCCCGGCTTGCGGAGCGGGGCGGGCGGCCCCCCGGTTGCGTCCTTCCCGGCCTCAGGGCGGCCAGTGGATCGAACCTCTCCGGTCACGGTCGCGGGGGCGGCTGCGCTTCGGGTGGGGGCGACATGTCGTCGCTTTCGCCCTGTCGCATTCCCTCTTCGCCTGCCAAGGTGGCAGGAACCAGCACCCGACGCTGTGGGCCAAGCGCCCCGCCCTGTCAAGCAACGGAAGGGACCATGACCGAGCCGAAACCGACCAATGCCTCCGATCTGCCGCTCGAATCCGAGGATGAGGGCGCCCGCCATGCCCGCAAGATGGCCAAGAAGAAGGCCGCGCGCGACAAGATCATGGCGACGAAAGAGGGTGAGAAGGGGCTCATCATCGTCCTGACCGGCCCCGGCAAGGGCAAGTCCTCGTCCGGGTTCGGGATGATCCTGCGGTCGATCGCGCATGGCATGCCCTGCGCCGTGGTCCAGTTCATAAAGGGCGCCTGGTCGACGGGCGAACGCACGCTGATCGAAACGCACTTCCCCGACCTCTGCCGCTTCTATGCCATGGGCGAGGGCTTTACCTGGGAGACGCAGGACAAGGCGCGCGACATTGCGGCGGCGCGGCGGGGGTGGGAGCAGGCAAAGGCGCTGATCCGCGATCCAGAGGTCCGCATGGTGCTTCTGGACGAGATCAACATCGCCATCCGCTATGAATACTTGCCGATTTCTGAAATCCTGGAATTTCTGAAAAATGAGAAGCCGCCGATGACGCATGTGGTCCTGACCGGCCGCAACGCGGCGGAGCCGCTGATCGAGATCGCGGATCTGGTCACGGAGATGGGGGTGGTGAAGCATCCGTTCCGTGCGGGGATCAAGGCGCAGAAGGGCGTGGAGTTCTGAGAAAGGCCGTGCCCCGGCTGTGCCTGCGCCAGGGCCCCTCGCGCGCGCGAACCTATATATACGCGGGACTCATTTAGTCCGTCCGCCCCCTTGCAGGGCGAAGATGCCGATCCCAGATGCAACGCAACTTCCCTGATGATCGGGAAAGGTCCACAAAAGGCGCGTGCCGCAGCTTGCAGGCGTGCCGAGGTGGATGCTCATTGAAAGGATCGATTCATGAATATGGACAAGTTCACCGAGCGGTCGCGGGGGTTTCTTCAGTCGGCGCAGACGATCGCGCTGCGCGAGGAGAACCAGCGCGTTCTGCCGGAACATCTGTTGAAGGCCCTGATGGATGACGACCAGGGCCTGTCGGCAAACCTGATCCGCAAGGCCGGCGGCGAGCCGCAGCGCGTGGCCGAGGCCGTGACGACGCTGGTCAGCCGACTGCCCAAGGTGAAGGGCGGCGATGGCCAGGTCTATGTCGACCCCTCGCTCGCGCGGGTGCTGGACGAGGCGGAGACGCTTGCCAAGAAGGCGGGCGACAGTTTCGTTCCGGTCGAACGGATGCTGATGGCGCTGGCCATGGTGCCCGGCAAGGCGAAAGAGGCGCTCGATGCGGGCGCGGTCACCGCGCAGGCGCTGAACGCCGCGATCAACGAGGTCCGCAAGGGCCGCACGGCCGACACCGCCAGCGCCGAGGAAGGCTATGACGCGCTGAAGAAATTTGCGCGCGACCTGACGGCGGCGGCGGCGGAAGGCAAGATCGACCCGATCATCGGGCGCGACGACGAGATCCGGCGCACCATGCAGGTGCTGAGCCGGCGGACCAAGAACAACCCCGTCCTGATCGGCGAGCCCGGCGTCGGCAAGACGGCGATCGCCGAAGGCCTGGCGCTGCGCATTGTCAACGGCGATGTGCCCGAAAGCCTGAAGAACAAGAAGCTGATGGCGCTCGACATGGGGGCCCTGATCGCCGGAACCAAGTATCGCGGCGAGTTTGAAGAGCGGCTGAAGTCGATCCTGAAAGAGATCGAGGGCGCCGCGGGCGAGATCATCCTGTTCATCGACGAGCTGCACACGCTGGTCGGCGCCGGCAAGACCGACGGGGCCATGGACGCCGCGAACCTCATCAAGCCGTCGCTTGCGCGGGGCGAGCTGCATTGCGTGGGCGCCACGACGCTCGACGAATACCGCAAGTATATCGAGAAGGACCCCGCCCTGGCCCGGCGCTTCCAGCCCGTGATGGTGACGGAGCCGACGGTCGAGGACACGATCAGCATCCTGCGCGGCATCAAGGAAAAGTACGAACTGCACCATGGGGTGCGGATCAGCGATTCCGCGCTGGTCGCCGCCGCGACCCTGTCGAACCGCTACATCACCGACCGCTTCCTGCCCGACAAGGCGATCGACCTGGTGGACGAAGCCGCGAGCCGGCTTCGCATGGAGGTCGATTCGAAGCCCGAGGCGCTCGATGCGCTGGACCGCGAGATCCTGCAAAAGCAGATCGAGGCCGAGGCCCTGAAGAAGGAAGATGACGCGGCCTCGAAGGACCGGCTGGAAACGCTTGAGAAGGAGCTTTCGAACCTGCAACAGCGGTCGGCCGAGATGACGGCCAAGTGGCAGGCGGACCGGGCCAAGCTGGAAGCGTCGCGCGGGTTCAAGGAACAGCTCGAGCGCGCCCGCGCCGATCTGGAGCAGGCCAAGCGCGAAGGCAACCTCGCGCGCGCGGGCGAGTTGTCCTACGGGGTCATCCCCTCGCTCGAGCGCCAGCTGGCAGAGGCCGAGGCGCTGGAGCAGGGCATGACGGTCGAGGAAGCCGTGCGCCCCGAACAGATCGCCGAAGTGGTGGAACGCTGGACCGGCATTCCGACGACCAAGATGCTGGAAGGCGAGCGCGAGAAGCTCATCAAGATGGAAGAGGAGCTCGGCAAGCGGGTGATCGGCCAGCATGACGCCGTGGTCGCGGTCGCGAACGCGGTCCGCCGGGCGCGCGCGGGGCTGAACGATGAAAACCGGCCGCTCGGCTCGTTCCTCTTCCTGGGGCCGACCGGCGTCGGCAAGACGGAACTGACCAAGGCGCTGGCCGAATACCTCTTTGATGACGAGCATGCGATGGTGCGCATCGACATGTCCGAGTTCATGGAGAAGCATTCGGTCGCCCGCCTGATCGGCGCGCCTCCGGGCTATGTGGGCTATGACGAGGGTGGTGTGCTGACCGAAGCCGTGCGGCGGCGGCCCTACCAGGTCGTCCTGTTCGATGAGGTCGAGAAGGCGCATCCGGACGTGTTCAACGTGCTTCTGCAGGTGCTGGATGATGGTGTCCTGACCGACGGGCAGGGGCATAAGGTCGACTTCAAGCAGACGCTGATCGTCTTGACCTCGAACCTTGGCAGCCAGGCGCTGAGCACGCTGCCGGACGGAAGCGATTCCTCGGCCGCGCGGCGTGAGGTGATGGAAGCGGTGCGGGCGCATTTCCGGCCCGAGTTCCTGAACCGGCTCGACGACCAGATCATCTTCCATCGCCTGTCGCGCGACGACATGGATGGCATCGTCTCAATCCAGCTCCGGCGGCTGCAGCGGCGGCTCGACGGGCGCAAGATCACGCTCGACCTTGATGAGAGCGCGCGCAACTGGCTGGCAGACGAGGGCTATGACCCGGTGTTCGGCGCCCGCCCCCTGAAGCGCGTCATCCAGCGCAACCTTCAGGACCCCCTGGCCGAGATGCTTCTGTCCGGCGAGGTGAAGGATGGCGAGACGATCAAGGTGACGACCGGCCCGGACGGGCTCCTGGTCGGGGCGCGGGTCCAGAGGTCCGCGCGCGAGAAGGAGAAGAAGGAAGGCCAGCGCGTCCACTAGGCGCGGCCCCTTTTCTTGGAGAATCCGGGCGAGCGGCGGGGGAAACCCCGCCGTTCGGCGTTTCGACGGGCGATTCAGGCGGCGATTCTGGCGACGATTCTGGCGACGATTCTGGCAGGCGGGGGCGATTCCAGCGGTCAAAGGGGCTGGAATCGGAAAGTTGCGGGGGTGCCCTCGCGTCAGTTCGGGGTTGGCGGGTGGCCTGCCCGCCCCGGGGGCTGATTTTTCCCCCGCCAGGGGCGTCGGGCGGGGGGGCGAGTCGCAAGGCCGAACAGATTTCTGGCGGAATTTGACGCCGCCGAGCCGCAGCATCTCGTGGGTGTGATGGCGCTAACCCCAAGATATTGGGTAATAAAACTGGCCTGCGAAAAAAATGACATCTTTCTGCAAAAAAGCCCTTGCGGTCCCAGGCGGCTCCCCCTAAATACCGCCTCACCGAAGCGGACAACACTGCAACGGCAGACGGAAACGGCGGCGACGCCCGGAAGTCGAAACAAGAAACGGATACAGGCAGACGGTCGCGTCAAGCAATAGATGACGCAACCGGTTGATTTTGTCTCCACGCTCTTTGAAATCGCTGGTTACTGAAGAGATATGTGGGCGGACTGGTCCATTCGATGGATCGAACGCTGCATATCGGCCTTCTAGGGGCAACCCGATGATGAAGGTGTCAGCTTCACTGTTTGACGGACTTCGTTCGCAAGAACGATGTGCATCAGACAGAGACTTCCGGCCGCAAGCCGGAAGCAGATGTGCAGAGGTTCATACGTCAAGGATAGCAACGTAAGTTGCTTTCAACTTGAGAGTTTGATCCTGGCTCAGAACGAACGCTGGCGGCAGGCCTAACACATGCAAGTCGAGCGGGGGAGCAATCCCTAGCGGCGGACGGGTTAGTAACGCGTGGGAACGTGCCCAAAGGTACGGAATAGCCTCGGGAAACTGAGAGTAATACCGTATGTGCCCCTCGGGGGAAAGATTTATCGCCTTTGGATCGGCCCGCGTTGGATTAGGTAGTTGGTGGGGTAATGGCCTACCAAGCCGACGATCCATAGCTGGTTTGAGAGGATGATCAGCAACACTGGGACTGAGACACGGCCCAGACTCCTACGGGAGGCAGCAGTGGGGAATCTTAGACAATGGGGGAAACCCTGATCTAGCCATGCCGCGTGAGCGATGAAGGCCTTAGGGTTGTAAAGCTCTTT